>ERZ777011.598-NODE-598-length-53339-cov-16.014714_pt1 | contig 53339 bp, 42 predicted proteins | sample MGYA00374964_ERZ777011 | MGnify/ENA primary metagenome ERZ777011 (study PRJEB29310, sample SAMD00008975) | mouse gut metagenome | study: EMG produced TPA metagenomics assembly of the Metagenome analysis of fecal microbiota from mouse which was promoted...
GCCATTGTTTGACCATCTTGGCGTTTAGGGTGACGCAATGACGAAGTCAGGAGTCGGACGAGCCTTGCGGCCTCCGACTCTTTTTGTTTCGATATTTACATGAAAAACCACGGTCTGTATAATGAAGAATAATGGTGTCTTTGCCTTATACCCGTTCGTTCCTGTTGCCGTGAGTTTTGTTTCAGGGCTTGTAGCGGGTGATATTTCTTTTCCTTTTGTAGCTCTTTCCGTGTGGATTGCAGCCGCTTGTCTTTCTTTTCTTCTTTGTCTGCTTTCCGTTAGGCATCCTGTCGCTCAGAGTCTTTTTATCGTTTTGCTATTTTTCATGTTTGGCGGTGTCTGTATGATGATTGCTAAGCAGAAACCTCGCGTGTCTCTTTCCGATGAAAAGTCAGTGTATGAGTCTGTGGTTGCGAGCGAACCTGTGGAGCGAGGCAAGACGTTGCGTTTTGAGGCCATAATCACTTCGGGGCGGTTGACAGGTAAGAAAATAGTGATTTCACTAATGAAAGATACTGTTGAGCGCCGTTACAGTGCGCTGTCGGTAAATGTCGGGTTTGTGTTTGCTTCGCGATTGAAACTTCCGGCCAATTATTCCGGATCTCGTTTCGACTATGCGGCCTATTTGGAGCGTAACGGTGTGGATGCCACCGCTTTTGTCTATTATCGTGATTGGTGCCCGGCTCCGGTCGATATGGGTGGTCTGTCTGTTTTTCAGCGTGCCCGTCTTGCTTTTCTCAAATATCGGCATTCTCTTATTTCCGCTTATCGTGAACTTGGATTGGACGGGCAGACCTTTGCCGTTGCCGCAGCTATGACACTCGGACATAAGTCTGAGCTATCCGCCGATATTCGAGATGCATATTCGGTTACGGGAGTATCCCATGTACTTGCCCTTTCGGGAATGCATCTCGGCATAATCTACATGCTTCTGACCCTGCTTTCTCTACGTCGTGGTCCGTCTTTGTTACGAGAGATATTGATTATTACGGCAGTCTGGTCATACGTTTTCATGGTCGGAATGCCGGTATCGGTAGTCCGTGCCGCAACCATGATCACTGTCTATTCCATTGTCGGACTTTCCGGTCGTGAACGGATGTCGGTCAATGTGCTTGCCTTTACAGCCATGCTGATGCTTACTGTCAATCCTCTGATTATATATGATGTAGGCTTTCAACTCTCGTTTGTTTCCCTTGCGGGTATCTTGGTTTTATGTCCGTTTGCTTCCCGCTTTGTCTCTTCAGAGTTTAGGATGAGCCATCCTGTAGCGACCGGAGTATGGCAGATTGTGGTAGTCTCTTTCGTGGCCCAGCTTGCCACAGCTCCGCTTGTGGCGTTCTATTTCGGTCGGTTGCCGCTCGTCTCCCTCTTTGCCAATATCATTGCCGTTCCGGCCTTGACACTTATTCTTTACCTTTCCGTTGTCATGATATTCTCTTTTTTCATTCCGTCTGTCAGCGGTTTGTTCGCCTTTCTGCTTTCGATTGTCGTCTCATCGCTCAATCATGTCCTCGTTTTTCTCTCTTCGTTGCCGTTTGCCTCGGTTGAGGGCATATCGTTGACAGTGCCTCAGGTATGTGCCGTATATGTTTTCATTATTTCTTTGCTTGCCGTAATCAAGATATTGTTTAAAAAGTCTTTTACAGACCGTTTGTTTTAAAATATCCATATGGCTAAATAGCAAAATTGAGGGTAATATGCTTAATAGACAGAAACGGTCGTCTGGTTTAATTGGCAGGAAAAATCCTGCGCATGCATATACTATGCCTTCTTGTAAGGTTTGATGAAATGCTGAAACAAATGCTTGCCAGCGGAAGACTTTAGGAGTATGCAGTAGAACTTTATTTGTAGTAATACAAGCGCAGACTCATTATTGGATGGGTGGTATCCCAAGTGTTGAAATATCCAAATACAAGGTAAAGTTAGTTCTTACTATCGTAGCAAAGACTCTTTTCTTATTTGTTTAAAGAACATTTATAATAGTTATAGCTGAGATTACGCCCCCATGAAGCAAAGGAAAAAGCAAGTGGTAAATTGTAAATGTTAAAAACTGACCGGTTTAATGAAAAAGTGGGTAGTATCATTGTTGGTATACTTTACTTTTGCTATATTTGCTTTACAAGTGATACAATTAAAGAAAAACAGCCAAGTCAGTTGTTGGCATCACATTGAGTTTTGTGAAGAAACAAAAAGACACGGTTAACATAATCTGAACCTTTCAAACGTTAGCAATCAAATAAGTAAAATAGAATTATGGACAAAGAACTAAAACAGCAGATTGACAGTTGGACAAATGCCGACGAACATCAGAATGTAATTGATACATTAGAAAGAATTTCTCCTTCCAAAAGAAATTTTGAAGAAACCGGATTGTTGGCACGAGCTTACAATTATATTGGCAAGTATGAGACAGCATTAGCATTGCTCGAATCAACCCTGGACGAGGGTGCGCAAGACACCAATTGGAATTTTCGTATGGGCTACGCCCTCTACAACCTGGGCAGGATAAAGGAAGCGCTGTCTTATTTCACAAAAGCCAATGAATTGACGCCTGATGATGAAGATACAATCGATTTTATTCGTTGCTGCAATAAGGAAATGCCGTTCAAGAACCGTGTTGACGCTTTTTGGCAATGGTTTTTGCAGAATGAGGCGGAACTTTCGAGGATTGTAGAAAAGCGTAGCGAATATGACGCCGATGATATAATCAGATTTATTACCCAAGGTACTGATTTGATAACAGAAAATGTGTATTTCAATATTGGTGGCGGTTATGAATTTACATTTTCCATAGAAGGAAACAGCCATTTATTCTATCTCTATCCTTATCTTATATCCCGAATGCCTGAAAAGCTGAAAGGGAAGTGGCGGTTTTTCCCCTATAACCAAGGAACGGATAATTATTTCGCTTTTCAGATGTACGGAGTTGAAGTTGACATGTCAGAAGTGCATGTGGCAGTCGGTTATTGTGAGGAGCAGAATGATTTTACCGTTTCGTTTTATGAGAAGAATTTGTGTGCATTGCCTGAAGACCAAAGTTACAATGCTTTCTACATTATGTTGGAAACGATGTTGGGTGAAGGGCTTTCTTACCAGTATATTTCAGAGGTTAAGCGTATGGATAAAACGGGAAAAGGAATGTTTCCCCTCCCGGCTCTCCGTAGATATATCACAGAAACATTAAAAGATAATGGCAAGAAAGTGTTTGATAATCCGCAGGAAGTTTTTGCTTCTTATCGATTGGAACCACAGGAAAATGAAGAGTTGCGGTATGATGTAGTTGCAGGAAGCACCTGTTTCTACGGATTGGTTTCTCAATATTACCAGAACGATACCGAATTATTCGATAATATGAACCAATTCGGAGCGCAGGCAGTATTTCTTGCTTTTCCATACAAAAGCAATGATGAGGAGCAAAAAGAAGTTATGAAGTTCCGGTATGATTTGGAAGACAGGATAGAAAGAGAAGTTCTAAAACCGGAAGGATTGGGACTTTTATTGGGAGGTGCAACGGGAACCGAATGCCATTATATGGACTTTCTATTGTATGATGTTCATGCTTTTATGGAAAAGGTAGTACCGGTGTTGCATGAGTATCCGCAATATTCGTTTTATCTTTCCGATTTCCGCCAGCATTGCAGGCTAATAAAATTGTCTAAATCAGAAGAGGATAATTGCTGACAAACGAAACTGCGAAATAGATCTTGAAGATAAGTATAGATGTAGTGTGGAGAATAGGCGGGAATATTGTTGGAGCCGGCAGGTATCCAAATGCCGTTCGAAGGCTTGTCCAATATGTTATAATAGATTTCTCATCACACGAAAATCGGGAGTTTTCATTTTATGATCAAGGCGCTGGCACATTCTTTCTTGCAATGTGCAGCGCCTTGATTGTCATGTTTTACGAAAAAATGAAATCCTTTTTCCCTATTATATCGTCTTTACATGGTGCTTGTTTGGATTGTTTTTTCGTTAATGCGTCACGTGTATTTCGGAATAGCTTGCCGGGCTTATGCCGGCTGTCCGGCATCCAAGATTATGAGATACCGATAAGCTCAATTTCGAATATGAGCGTGGAGCCGGCGGGTATTCCCGGCTGTGAGAATTTGCCATAACCCATTTCGGCAGGAATGTATACCTCCCATTTGTCGCCGACCACCATCTGCCGCATAGCTGTTATCCAGCCCTTGATAAGGTCACTGAGTCTGAATGCAGGCGGGGTTCCTCCGAGGCTGCTGTCAAATTTCTTACCGTTGATGGTGCGTCCGGTGTAGTGCACCGTCACGATATTTTGTGGCGTAGGGTGTGTTCCAGTCGGGTCGCCGCTTGCCATCACCTTGTAGTATATGCCTTTGCCAAGAACCTTCACACCCTCTTCCTTTGCCTTTTCGGCCAGCCAGTTTTTATTGGCCGTCATGTATTCGCGCTTGTTCATGTCTTTGTCTTTATTCGTAAACGGTTGCTGTTATGCGTCTTTCTCCGCCATAATCGCGAAACTCGCATAGATAGATACCTTGCCATGTGCCGAGATTAAGTTTGCCGTCGGTTATCGGTATGTTGACGCTCACGCCGAAAAGACTGCTTTTAGCGTGTGCAGGCATGTCGTCCGCGCCTTCAAACGTATGGTCGTAATATGGTTCGTTTTCCTTTACCATGTGATTGAGTATTTTCTCCATATCACTTCTTACGTCGGGATCCGCGTTCTCGTTGATTGTCAGTGCGCACGATGTGTGTTTTACGAAGAGGTTGAGCAGTCCGGCTTTCGGCAGTGGGTGTGGCAGGTTTCTTATGATCTCTTGTGTCACGAGATGACATCCGCGCCGCTTTGCTGTGAGTCGGAATTCTGTTTGCCGTATCATGATTTTTCGGGTGTTGATGTTTTGTTGTATGTTATTGTCTGTTATAGCCTGCGGATATTTGAGTTTGCAGGCGACGAGGAGAGTTTTCGCTTTATGTTCTGTGTTTTTATTTAAGCTCATCTTTCAGGAAGCGTGGCGTATGGCCTTTTTTACTCTTCGCCACCACTTCCGGCGTGCCGGTCGTGAGCACAAGTCCGCCGCCTCGTCCGCCTTCCGGCCCCATGTCAATGATGTGGTCGGCGAGTTTTATCACGTCGAGGTTATGCTCTATTATCACCACGGTATTGCCCCTGTCCACGAGTTTGTTGAGTACTTCCATAAGTATTCTGATATCCTCAAAGTGCAGTCCGGTTGTCGGTTCATCGAGAATATACAGTGTCTTTCCTGTGTCTTTCTTGCTCAGTTCGGTGGCAAGTTTCACGCGTTGGCTCTCACCGCCCGACAGGGTTGTCGACGGTTGTCCGAGTTTTATGTATCCGAGACCGACATCCTGTATCGTCTTTATCTTGCGCAGTATGTCTGGCACGTTCTCGAAAAACTCCACAGCCTGGTTTATCGTCATGTCAAGTACATCGGCAATGCTTTTCCCCTTGTAGCGCACTTCAAGTGTCTCACGGTTGTATCGTTTGCCGTGGCACACCTCGCACGGAACCATTACATCCGGAAGGAAGTTCATTTCGATTGTCTTGTATCCGTTTCCACCACATGCCTCGCAACGTCCGCCTTTTACGTTGAATGAGAAACGGCCCGGTTTGTATCCCCTGATCTTGGCTTCCGGCAGATTGACAAACAGTGATCGTATGTCGCTGAACACCCCCGTATATGTTGCCGGGTTCGAGCGTGGGGTGCGTCCGAGCGGACTTTGGTCCACGTCTACAACCTTGTCTATGTTTTCCAGTCCTTCGATGCTCTTGTATGGCATGGGCTTTTTCAGCGAGCGATAGAAGTGCTGGCTCAGAATTGGCTGCAGAGTCTCGTTTATCAGGGTGGATTTTCCCGATCCGCTGACACCGGTCACGAGTATTAGTTTGCCCAATGGAAACTCCACATCAACGTTTTTCAGGTTGTTGCCGGAGGCTCCACGTATGATGATGCTCTTTCCGTTGCCTTCCCTTCGCTTTTCCGGTACTTCTATTTTGAGTTTGCCTCCGAGGTATCGGGCAGTGAGGGAGGGTAGTGGTGTAGTCTCCGATAGGTCGGTCATGTTCAGTATCTCTTCCGGTTTCCCTTGGAATACCACTTCGCCGCCCTTGCGTCCGGCCTTTGGTCCTATGTCAATGAGATAGTCTGCGCTCATCATCATGTCCTTGTCGTGCTCTACCACTATTACCGTGTTGCCTATGTCGCGCAGTTCTTTCAGTGATTTTATAAGCCGGTCGTTGTCCCGTTGGTGCAGTCCTATGCTCGGCTCATCGAGGATATACAGTACGTTCACGAGCTGAGAGCCTATCTGCGTGGCCAGTCTGATACGCTGGCTCTCTCCTCCCGATAGTGTCGCCGAGCGACGGTTGAGCGACAGATAGTCGAGACCTACTTCAAGCAGGAAGTCGATCCTTGTCTTGATCTCTTTCAATATCTCGACCGCAATCTGCCGCTGCTGGTTGTCAAGGTGCTCTTCCACCTGGTCGAGCCAGCGGCGCAGTTCGGCCATGTCCATCTCGGCAAGCTCCGCTATGTTCTTGTCCCATATCCTGTAAGACAGGGCTTCGCGGTTAAGTTTCCTGCCGTCGCATTCCGGACATGTGCACACTGCGAGAAACTGATCTGCCCATTTCTGCATCTTTGGAGAGTCGTCGCTGTCCATTACGCTTTTAAGATATTTCACTACGCCGTCGAACGCCACAAAATAGTCGCTCGACGTATGTACCAGCGATTTGTCTATTCTTATGTTTTCAAGCGAGCCGTACAGTATTTCGCTCAAGGCTTCGTCGGGAATATCGGCCACGACAGTCTTTATATCGCAGTCGTATTTACGCAGAATGGCGTCTATCTGCCAGAATATCATCTGGTTCTTGTATTTTCCCAACGGCACGATGGCTCCGGCGTGTATGCTTGTTTGGCGGTCGGGGATGACTTTTCCCAAATCTATCTCGTTGATGATGCCGAGTCCTTTGCAGCGTTGGCATGCGCCTTGGGGTGAGTTGAACGAGAAATTGTTTGGTGCAGGGTCGCTGTATGAAATTCCGGTTGTGGGGCACATCAGTCTTTTGGAGAAGTGCTTCACCGTCTCTGTTTCCTTGTCGAGAATCATTATAAGCCCTTCGCCCTGCTTCATTGCCGTGGCGACGCTCTTTTTCAGCCGCTCGTCGTCTTTCTCCCTGACCTGCAATTTATCTATTACCACTTCTATGTCGTGGTTCTTGTAGCGGTCGGTCTTCATGCCACGGGTTATCTCTTTCACCTCGCCGTCAACTCTTGCGTGCAGGTATCCCTTGCGACGCATGCTCTCAAACAGTTCCCTGTAATGTCCCTTGCGGCTGCGCACAAGGGGCGCCAGTATGAGTATTCGCTTGCCGTCGTAGTCCTGTTTTATCATTTCGAGCACCTTCTCTTCCGTATATTTCACCATCGGTTCGCCCGTGGCATAGCTGTAAGCACGTCCGGCTCTGGCGAAGAGCAGGCGCAGAAAGTCGTATATCTCTGTCGTGGTGCCCACAGTGGAACGTGGGTTCTTGTTGGTTGTCTTCTGCTCTATGCTTATCACCGGGCTTAGCCCCGTTATCTTGTCGACATCAGGCCGTTCCATTCCTCCGAGGAAATTGCGTGCGTATGCCGAGAAAGTCTCTATATATCTACGTTGTCCTTCAGCGAAGATGGTGTCGAAAGCCAGCGACGATTTACCCGAGCCGGACAGTCCTGTGATTACGGTAAGACTGTTTCTCGGTATTTCAACGTCTATGTTTTTCAGATTGTTGGCTCTTGCGCCCCATACGTTTATCTTCTCGTCTTCTTTCATTATGATATCAGTTACAATACATTGTCTTCATGCGTGAATGAAATCCGTGTAGTTTATGAGGGGTGCTATTCGCCCGAAAACCCTTCGGTATAGTCTCTGAGCAGGTTCACGTCGCGCTTGATGTTATATTCTGTGCCGTCCGCTCCCTTTGCTTTCACCAGAACGAAATACACTCCGGCTTTGACGGGCTTGCCGCCGTGCGTGCCGTCCCATCCTCCGTCTATGTCGCTCCACTCATACAGTTTCTGTCCCCAGCGGTTGAATATATACGCCTTGAACTCCACGATGCTTTTGTGGTTGTCTTTGGCCTTGTATATATCGTTGATGCCGTCGCCGTTCGGTGAGAATGCGTTAGGCATCTCGAGCAGGCTTGTGCTTATGCTTACCCTTATGGTTGATATGAGTTCCGGGTCGTTTCCGTCTCCGTACGACACGTAGAGTGATACGGCCGTGACTCCCGACTCGCGAAATTCGAACTCGGTGTTCTCTTCATATCTTGTGATGTATGGATCGGTGCTTCCGTCTTTCACAAACTTCCATTCATATGACGGAACCGTTCCCTCGTCGATGTTCGAGGGATTGGCTTTGAATGTCACCTTTAAAGGAGCCTGTGCGTCGTTTATGGTTTCGCTCTCTTCAAAGTCGTCCCCGTCTACGGTGTAGTAGGCTTTCGGGTCAAAATCTGCCCATGCCGCGGCCGGCAACAGGAGTATCAGCGATAAAACAAAATAAAGTTTTATTTTCATACGGTGAATATAAATTAATGTGCAAATTTAGCGAATAATGTTGATTTATCTGTTCTTTTCGTTGTTTTTGTTTGCTCGGGATTACTGTTTTTGCGGTTTTTAGGGATGTCGCTTTTACCTACTGATTTTGTTTTGGGCATATCCGTGACACAGTTGACGGATATACGTGTGGCTGTCAAAAAATCGTACAACAAGCCTCTCATAGCTCGCTTGTTTCAAAAAAGACAATTGTCCGGTCCGAAAAATCCGAGCATTTGGAGATTTCTGTTAAGTCGTTGTATGTGAGGATGTTATCTTTCTTGTGCTGAAATGAGGCCTTTCCGGAAGACCCAAAACGATACCAAATGGCTTGCATTTGGCATCCCGTTGTAATGCGTTTGGCGGCGTTTCACAATGCAACGGGATACTAAACGCGTTCCAACGGGATACCGAATGCGGCGAAAAACAGGTCTTACGGATATAAAACGGTTTCTCATCCATCGTTTCGTATCGTGTTGTGTATCGTTAAATCGTTCTGGTTTGAAAATTTCGGCGGGTATAAAAATCAGCAAGTTTTCTTTACAAAAGGCAAGGCGTTATAATTGTATGGGAATTAAAATAATACCTAATCCTTGTCTTTTCAATATTTTTTAGTAATTTTGCACCTTGTATAATTTGATTAATAGGAATTTGAAATCATAAAAAATAAACATTGTGGCAGAAACAAAGTACATCTTCGTCACCGGCGGTGTGGTATCATCGCTTGGCAAAGGCATTATCTCATCGTCGATAGGAAAGCTGCTTCAGGCAAGGGGGTACAACATCACCATCCAGAAGTTTGACCCATACATCAACATCGACCCGGGTACGCTAAACCCATACGAGCACGGCGAGTGCTACGTCACCGTAGACGGAATGGAGACCGACCTCGACCTCGGACACTACGAGCGGTTCACCGGTATCCAGACCACCAAGGCCAACTCGCTCACCACAGGCCGGATATACAAGGCCGTGATAGACAAGGAGCGTCGCGGAGACTATCTCGGAAAAACGATACAGGTGGTACCCCACATCACCAATGAGATAAAGCGTAACGTGAAGTTGCTCGGAGAGAAATATCACTATGACTTTGTAATCACGGAGATCGGCGGTACGATCGGTGATATAGAGAGCATGCCGTTCCTCGAGGCCATCCGCCAGATGAAATGGGAACTGGGACACAATGCCGTTTGCGTGCATCTCACTTACGTGCCATATCTGAAAGCGGCGGGAGAGTTGAAGACCAAGCCCACCCAGCACTCTGTGAAAGAATTGCAGAGTGTTGGAATACAGCCCGATGTGCTTGTGCTCCGCACCGAGAAACATCTCAATGAGGATATATTGAAAAAAGTGGCGTCGTTCTGTAACGTAGACATGGACTGCGTGGTGCAGAGCGAGGACCTGCCGTCTATATACGAGGTTCCTGTGAACATGCAGAAGCAGGGGCTCGACACGGCTATCATGCGCAAGCTCGGCATGGAAATCGGCGAGACACCGATGCTCGGTCCGTGGCGCAACTTCCTTGAGCGCCGCAACAACGCCACAAAGGAGGTACACATCGGATTGGTTGGCAAATATGACTTGCAGGACGCATATAAGAGCATACGCGAGAGCCTGTCGCAGGCAGGAACATACAACGACCTCAAAACGGTGCTCACGTTCATTAACTCGGAGACACTCACCGATGAGAACGTGGCCGAGAAACTGGCCGGACAAGATGGAATAATGATCTGCCCCGGATTCGGACAGCGAGGTATCGAAGGCAAGATCGTAGCTGCCAGATATACGCGCACTCACAACATACCGACATTCGGAATATGCCTCGGTATGCAGATGATGGTCATCGAGTTTGCACGCAATGTGCTCGGATATGCCGATGCCAACAGCCGTGAGATGGACGGGAAGACCACCCACAATGTGATTGACATCATGGAAGAGCAGAAGAACATTACCGACATGGGCGGCACCATGCGTCTCGGCGCTTACGAATGCGTGCTCCGTCAAGGGTCGAGAGCGTTCGATATATACAAGGCGGAACATATCCAGGAGCGTCACCGCCACCGCTATGAGTTCAACGGCACGTATCAGGTGGAGTATGAGCGCAACGGCATGCAGTGCGTGGGGCGCAACCCGGAGAGTGACCTTGTGGAGATTGTCGAGATACCCGGCCTTAAATGGTATATAGGAACACAGTTCCATCCGGAATATCAGAGCACTGTGCTGAAACCGCACCCGCTGTTCCTCGACTTTATCAAAACGGCAGCCAACAAATAGAGACACAGGATGAACAAGAACAATATCATAGGATTTGTGCTGATGGGATTGGTGCTGATAGGATTCAGCTGGTATAATCAACCCACGGAAGAGCAGATAGCCGCTCAGCGCAGGCAGGATTCAATATCCGCCGCAATGAAGAAAAAGGCTGAAGAGGACAGAAAGATAGCGGAGGTCACAGGCAAGGCACAGGCTCTCACAGCTGCCCAAAACGACACCACGTCGCTTTTTTATCCGTCGTTGGTGGGTAAGAACGAGCAGGTGACACTGAAAAACAGTAAAATAGAACTGACTCTCGATACCAAGGGCGGTACGCTGAGTAAGGCAAAAATACTGAACTTCAAAGACCGTAGCGGAGCGAAAGACGTGACATTGTTTGACCACGGCGATCAAAGCATGAATTTCATGATGGCCGGAAAGACGACGAACATCGTTACCGGTGACCTTTATTTCACGCCGTCAGACATAACAGACTCTACCGTCACCATGACCGCTCAGGCATCTAACGGCGGGGCGGTGATAATAAGATACGCCCTCGGCGCTGATTATATGCTCCGCATGTATGTTCAGGCAAAGGGATTGGCTGGTGTTTTCGCACCCAATTACAGGGAGATGGACATAGAGTGGGGTGAGAAATGCCGCCAACAGGAGAAAGGGTTCACGTTTGAGAACCGTTATGCAACGCTTACATATAAAGAAAAAGGCGGCGGAACGGACTATCTCAGCGAGACATCGGAGGAGATAGACGAGAAGATTGATGAGCCGCTCGACTGGGTGGCGTTCAAGAACCAGTTTTTCAGCGCGGTGCTTATAGCCCGTGACGATATTGCCGCCAATTCGCTACTTACGAGTATTCCGCAGGAAAAAGGCTCCGGATATCTGAAGCAATATAACGCTAAGCTGAAGACCGCTTTCGACCCTACAGGTGCGAGGCCTACTGAGTTTGAAATGTTTATCGGTCCCAATGACTTCCGGTTATTGCAGGAAGTGGAAGAGGAGAGCACTTTCGGAAAAGACCTTGAGTTGCAACAACTCGTATATCTGGGATGGCCTCTGTTCAGGATTATCAACCGTTGGTTCACTCTTTATGTTTTCGACTGGCTCACAGGCTTCGGCTTCAATATGGGTATCGTGCTCATATTGATAACCATGCTTCTCAAACTTCTAACTTACCCGATGGTGAAGAAGACATATCTGAACTCGGCGAAGATGCGTGTCCTTAAACCGAAACTCGACGAGGCGACCAAGCAATACGACAAACCTGAGGATCAGATGATGAAACAGCAGGCGATGATGGCTCTCTATTCGAAATACGGTGTGAGTCCGCTTTCGGGATGTTTGCCAATGCTTATTCAGATGCCTATCTGGATCGCCATGTTCAATTTTGTGCCTAATGCCATTCAGTTGCGCGGACATCGTTTTATGTGGATAGACGATCTGTCGACATACGATCCCATATTTGAGTGGAATACCAATATATGGCTTATCGGAGACCATATCAGTCTTACCTGTATCTTGTTCTGTCTGGCCAATATAGTATATTCCGTCATGACGATGCGCCAGCAGCGTGACCAGATGGTCGGCCAGCAAGCCGAGCAGATGAAGATGATGCAATGGATGATGTATCTCATGCCTGTGATGTTCTTCTTCATGTTTAACGACTATTCCGCAGGCCTTAACTTCTATTACTTCATATCGTTGTTTTTCAGCGCGGCTATCATGTGGGCTTTGCGCAAGACCACAAACGATGCCAGACTGTTGGAAATTCTTGAAGCGAAGTATAAGGAAAACCAGAATAACCCGAAAAAGACGAGCGGACTGGCGGCACGTCTTGAAGCGATGCAGCGCCAGGCCGCTGAAATCCAGAAGATGCAGCAACAGCAGCGTAACAAGCGGTAAACAGGTATCATGTGTTCCCTTTCCGGCTTTTTGCGGAAGGGAACACTTTATTATAATAACGTGTAATGAGAGTATTCGCAACCTTATTTGCAGCCGCGGTATTGATGGTACCGGCTGGCAATCTAAAAGCACAGGACGCCGTGAATATAGGCAAAAACAATATCACGCTGAAAAGCGACTTGATGACTCCCGAGGCTCTGTGGGCCATGGGACGCATCGGAGCGGCCGAGGCCTCACCGAACGGAAAAAAGATAGTATACCAGGTGGGATATTACAGTGTGGCGGAGAACAAGAGCCATCAGGTACTTTGTCTGATAGATGCCAATGGCAAGAATAACAGGCAACTGACAACAGGCAGCGGAAACGAGACGGATGCTTCCTGGATAGAGAATGGCAAGCGCATAGCATTTCTGGCCGGAGGAAACATCTGGGCGATGAATGCCGACGGAACCGCACGCGTTCAACTGACAACCACCGGAGATATCGAGGGATATAAGTTCTCGCCAGACGGCAAGAAGGTAATACTTGTGAAGTCGATGCCGTTTAACGAGATCATAAAGAAAAATCCCGACGATCTTCCAAAGGCTTCCGGACGTCGCGTGACCGACCTGATGTATCGCCACTGGGATCATTATGTGGAGAGCATACAGCATCCTTATGTCGCCGATGTAACCGAAAATGGAATAACCGGAGGTGCGGATATATTGAATGGTGAGCCTTTCGAGTGTCCGATGGAGCCGTTCGGAGGGATGGAGCAGATTGCATGGAGCGTCGATTCGAAGTCTATAGCTTATACATGCCGCAAGAAAACGGGACGTGACTATGCGATATCCACCGATTCAGACATATACCTTTATAATGTAGAGACCGGCGCGACAAAGAACTTATGCAAGGAAGACGGATACGAACCGGTGGTCGTGGACGCGACCAAGACAATGAAGGCACAACGCGTCAACAGCGAGGAAAATCTCAAAAACAATCCCGGGTATGATACGAACCCACAGTTCTCGCCCGATGGTAAGTATGTTGCGTGGCAGAGTATGGCCCGCGACGGATATGAGGCAGACCGTAACCGGCTCTGTGTCTACGAACTGACTACCGGTGAAAAGACATACGTTACGGAGTCTTTTGATTCCAATGTGGATGCGTTCTGTTGGAATAAAGACTCGAAGACCCTGTATTTCACGGGTGTATGGCATGGTTGCGTGAACATTTACCAGACCGGTCTGAATGGCGAGGTCAGTCAGTTGACGAATGACTGGGCAGACGTGGTGTCGCTCTCTATGGCTAACGACGGTGACAGATTGCTTGCTTTGCGGCAGAGCCTGTCAGCCCCGACTGATATATATATAGTCAATCCGCATAAGGAGAAAAAGAAAACGGAGATAAGGAGAATTACTTTCGAGAACAAACATATAACAGAGCAGCTTGCGTTCGGCAAGGTGCAGCAGCGTTGGACGAAGACTACGGACGGCAAGGATATGCTTTACTGGATCGTATTGCCGGCTGATTTCGACCCTTCCAAGAAATATCCGACATTGCTTTTCTGTGAGGGAGGTCCTCAAAGTCCGGTCAGTCAGTTTTGGAGTTACAGGTGGAACTTCCAGATAATGGCTGCCAACGGCTATGTGATTATCGCTCCCAACCGCCGCGGACTGCCGGGATTTGGCAGCGAGTGGAACGAACAGATAAGCGGAGACTGGACAGGGCAATGTATGAGCGACTATCTGTCGGCTATCGACGATGCTGCCGCCAATCTGCCGTTCGTGGATAAAGGGCGCATGGGAGCGGTTGGAGCAAGTTTCGGCGGATTCAGCGTCTATTATCTTGCCGGGCATCATGACAAACGTTTCAAGTGCTTCATATCGCATGACGGGGCTTTCAATCTTGAATCTATGTACACCGACACGGAGGAAGCATGGTTCAGCAACTGGGAGTATGAGGATGCTTTCTGGAACAAGACACTGACCGATGCCGCCAGGCGGACATACGAAAACTCGCCGCATAAGTTTGTGGATAAGTGGGACACGCCTATACTCTGTATCCATGGTGAGTTGGATTATCGCATCAACTACAATCAGGGCATGGGTGCTTTCAATGCCGCCCGTATGCGCGGTATACCGGCCGAACTGCTTATATTCCCTGATGAGAACCACTGGGTATTGAAGCCTCAGAACGGAGTACTGTGGCAAAGGACATTCTTCAACTGGCTCGACCGTTGGCTTAAATAAATACGGATTATAATAAATACCGTTGTTGGCTTTTTAGTCTTACGGTATTAAAGTGCGAAAAAATATAGAAGTATATATAAAAACATAGTAGGAAAATGACTGAAAACATTAAAACAACACTCAGAGACTCTGCCGCCATACGCTGGATGGTGCTCATGTTTCTTGCTTTTGCCATGTTTTGTTCATACATATTCATGGACATTCTCTCTCCGATAAAAGACCTTATGCAGTCCACACGTGGCTGGGATTCCACAGCTTTCGGCACGATGCAAGGGTCGGAGACATTCCTTAACGTATTTGTTTTCTTCCTGATATTCGCCGGAATCATTCTCGACAAGATGGGAGTGCGCTTTACCGCCGTGTTGTCGGGACTGGTGATGCTCATCGGAGCCACCATAAACTGGTATGCGGTGACAGACAGTTTCATTGGAAGCGGTCTTGAAACATGGTTCAATAACAATCTTAATTATATTCCCGGATTTGACGAACTCGGTATATCTCCGTTCTATCTCGGTATGCCGGCATCGGCAAAGTTTGCCGCCGTGGGTTTCATGGTATTCGGTTGCGGTTGTGAAATGGCCGGAATTACGGTGTCGAGAGGTATCGTAAAATGGTTCAAGGGACGTGAAATGGCTCTCGCCATGGGTTCGGAAATGGCTCTTGCGCGTCTCGGTGTCGCTACATGTATGATATTCTCACCGGTGTTTGCGAGACTCGGAGGCGATATCGATGTTTCCCGCAGTGTGGCTTTCGGAGTTGTTCTGCTGATGATAGCCCTCATAATGTTCATTGTTTATTTCTTCATGGACAAGAAACTCGATGCCCAAACCGGTGAGGCGGAAGAAAAAGACGATCCGTTCAAGGTCAGCGATCTCGGCAAAATATTGTCGAGCAGCGGCTTTTGGCTCGTAGCGTTGCTTTGCGTTCTCTATTACTCGGCAATCTTCCCGTTCCAGAAGTATGCGGTAAACATGCTTCAATGCAACCTTACGTTTACCGAGGTTGACCCCGAATCGTTCTGGGCCGGTACCGCGGTTACGGTGATACAATATGTTATAATGCTCATTGTGGCAGCGGCTTCTTTCGCAAGCAATTTCTCAAAGAGGAAAGAAATGAAATACGGGCTGCTTGTGGTAGCCGTTGCGGCGTTGGTCGTTTTCTGTTATATGGGCTATATGAGACAGAGTGCAGAGACCGTATTTGCCGTGTTCCCGATTCTTGCCGTGGGTATCACTCCTATTCTCGGAAACTATGTGGATCATAAGGGCAAGGCGGCTTCGATGCTTGTTCTCGGTTCAGTTTTGCTTATAGCATGCCACCTTACGTTTGCTTTTGTGCTTCCCATGCTCAAGGGTAGCGGCGTTGGCGGTATAATGATTTCATATCTTACAATTCTTGTTCTCGGTGCGTCATTCTCGCTTGTTCCGGCTTCTTTGTGGCCGAGCGTGCCAAAGTTGGTCGACGCAAAGATTATAGGTAGTGCCTATGCGCTTATCTTCTGGATTCAGAATATCGGTCTTTGGCTCTTCCCGATGCTTATAGGTAAGGTACTCGACAGCACCAATCCTCAGCTTGTGTCTGACTTGCGGAACGGTGTGATTACTCCCGAGCAGGCAGCTGTGTCTTATGATTACACAGCGCCTTTGGTGATGCTGGCATGTCTCGGAGTGGCTGCTCTTGTGCTTGGCTTTATATTGAAAGCCGTGGATAAAAAGAAAGGACTCGGTCTTGAAGAGCCGAATATAAAATAACTGGTTGTTTGATACGGATAGGAAAAAGTGTATGAAACAAATCTTTAAATTTATATTGGTGTTTGTGCTGGTTGCTTTCCTTGCGGAGGAGGCAACCGCACAGACAACAAAATGGCGTGAAATACATAAGGTTAAGCGCAAGGAGACCATATTCGGCATTGCCCGTGATAATGGCCTTACGGTTGATGAGCTTATTGAGGCCAATCCCGAGATGACCAAGCCGGGCTATGAATTGAAGAAAGGAGATTTCATTTATATTCCTTTTCCGTCTAAGAACATAGACACGAATGCCGGTACGCAGACGGCATCGGCTGGTAATGCGCGTCAAGGTGCCGATGTGGATATGCGTAAGCGGGAGATCCGTATAGGCGTGATGTTGCCTCTGCATGACTATAACGGCGACGGACGCCGGATGGTGGAATACTATCGTGGTGTTTTGATGGCATGCGACAGTCTGAAGAAAAATGGTATATCGGTGGATATTCACGCATGGAACGTGCCGGAAGACGCTGATATCAAAAAGACACTCAGGGATAAAAACGCGGCTCTTTGCGATCTGATAATAGGTCCGTTATATTCCAAACAGGTGAAACCGCTGTCTGATTTCGCCAAGGCCCATGATATAAAAGTGCTCATACCGTTTTCGATAAACACATCGGAACTGTATTCCAACAGAAATATTTTCCAGGTGTATCAAAGTCCGAACGATTATAATGAGGCGGTGATCAATCGTTTTCTCGATAAGTTTGAGGGATATAATACCGTCTTTATAGATTGTAACGATACGACAAGTAAAAAAGGAATATTCACTTTCGGATTGCGGAGAAGGATGGAAGCGATGGGCAGACCACACACTATCACAAACTTGAAGTCAGGTGAGCAGGCCTTTGCCAAGGCATTCAGTACGGTCATGCCAAATGTAGTTATACTCAATACGGGGCGTTCTCCGGAATTAAATGTGGCTTTTGCGAAGATAAACAATCTCACGATGAAGAGCCCGAAGTATTCCGTTTCGATGTTCGGTTATACCGAGTGGATGATGTATACTAAGTATAATCTCGACAATTTCTATAAATACGATACTTATATCCCGGCCAATTTCTATACAAATCCGTTGTCGGCTCAAACCGCGCGCATAGAATTGAAGTATCGTTGGAATTTCCATGCGGACATGATGCAGGCTTTGCCGCGTTTCGCTATTACCGGCTTTGACCAGGCGTATTATTTCATCAAGGGCCTGCACTTGTACGGAAAGAGTTTCGTTGGTGCCAAAGGCGTTGTCGGCTATACTCCGATACAGACCCCTTTGAGTTTTGAACGAGTTGGAGACGGAGGTCATCAGAACCGTAGTATCTTGTTTGTCCATTATACCCCGGGGCATAAGATAGAGACCATATATTATTGATATGCGGAAAATTTTATTATCGATATCATTCCTTTTGCCAGCCGTTGCCGCCTTTTCGCAGGTCGGAGAGTACCGAAGTGAGTTGAGTGTGGGTGTCAACGGCGGTTATATAATGAGTAATGTAGGTTTCAATCCGGATATTCCGCAGACAAATTTGGGTGGTGTGACAGGCGGACTTACCTTGCGATACACATGCGAGAAATACTTCAAGAGCATTTGTGCCCTTGTCGGTGAAGTGAACATATCGCAGGTAGGATGGAAAGAAGACATACAGACGGTGGATGATTTACCTGTAATAAATGAGTATACAGGCCTCCCTGAGACTTATCAACGTCGCTTGACGTATATTCAGGTGCCGATGATGGCCCGCATGGGGTGGGGACGTGAACGGAAAGGACTGCAATTTTTCTTTCAGGCCGGACCGCAAGTAGGTTTTTTCCTTAACGATAAGGCAACGTCAAATTTTGATTATGACAAGCGGAACAAGGCCGATCGTGTAGGTGCCATGCGTGATGCCGCTCAGGATTCGCTTCCTATACAGCGTAAGTTTGATTATGGTATAGCCGCAGGTTTAGGACTTGAATACTCGCATCCTAAGTTCGGCCATATAATGCTTGAAGGGCGTTATTATTATGGTTTGGGTGATATCTTCGACAATTCGAAGCGCGATTATTTCGGGCGTAGTAACCTTGGTAATATTGTTGTTAAGCTGACATACCTCTTTGACATACGAAAATCCGATAATTCTAAAATTAAATAACATAAAAGCTGTATACGTAACATTCTAAAAATAATAAACTATGTTTGAAGGACAACCTAAAGGTCTTTATGCGTTGGCATTGGCCAACACCGGCGAGCGATTCGGTTATTACACCATGCTTGCCATCTTCGTACTGTTCTTGCAGGCCAATTTCGGATTTTCCGAGGGTGCGGCAGGAACTATTTACGGTGCTTTTTTGATGTTGGTCTATTTTTTGCCGCTTGTCGGTGGAATAATGGCCGATAAGTTCGGATTTGGCAAAATGGTTACGCTTGGCGTGCTCGTCATGTTTATCGGCTATCTGCTTCTCGCTTTACCGATGGGAACCGGTACTGTGGCACTTGTATGCATGTTCGGTGCTTTGGTGATGATAGGCTTTGGTACCGGACTTTTCAAAGGAAACTTACAGGTCATGGTTGGTAATCTTTACGATGCTCCAGAGTATTCCTCAAAACGTGACGCCGCTTTCAGTATCTTCTATATGGCTATAAATATAGGTGCAATGTTTGCCCCGAGTGCGGCTATAAAGGTGATGGATTGGGCACAACAGAGTCTTGGTGTCAGTGAAGAAGAGTCATATCACTATGCTTTCGGTGTGGCATGTCTGTCACTGATAGTGTCAATGGCGATATATTATGGTTTCCGTAGTACATTCAGGCATGCTGAGATAAATACTCCGAAGAGTGCTAAAACGGATGCTGTTGCCGAGCAAAATGATAAATCCAGCGGTGTTTCCGATACCGAGCGTATCATAGCTCTATGCCTCGTATATGCGGTTGTGATATTCTTCTGGATGGCATTCCATCAGAACGGACTTACCCTTACATATTTTGCCCGAGACTATACGGCTACGTCATCTACCGGTGTTGAGAGCATGATGTTCGATGTGTGGAACCTCGTTCTTTGCATCTTCATCGTGTATGCCCTCTTTTCCATATTCCAGTCGAAGACCGTTCGCGGCCGCAGTATAGCCGGTGCGGTAATAGCAGCCTCTTTGGCCGCGCTTTTCTATAAATATACGAATCTTCCGGCTTCAACCGAAGTTGCCGCACCGATATTCCAACAGTTCAATCCTTGTTTCGTGATAGCGCTCACTCCGGTGTCTATTGCCATATTCGGCTGGTTGGCACGTAAGAACTGTGAGCCGTCCGCACCGCGCAAGATTGCTATCGGTATGCTTGTCGCTGCTTGCGGATTTATCATTATGACTATAGGTTCTTTGGGTCTTCTTGCTCCTGAGGCGCAGGCCGCTGCCGGTGATGCCGCGACCCGTGTGTCGCCGAATTGGTTGGTGTCAACCTATCTTGTGCTTACTTTCGGTGAGCTTCTGCTGTCTCCAATGGGAATATCGTTCGTCTCGAAAGTGGCTCCTGTGAAGTATAAGGGAATGATGATGGGAGGATGGTTTGTCGCCACTGCCATCGGAAATCAGCTCACGGCAGTTGCCGCATGGCTGTGGGGACTGCCGCTTTGGATGGTATGGGGCGTGCTTATAGTTCTCTGTCTCATTTCTGCCATCTTCATGTTCTCTATAATGAAACGTCTTGAACGTGTCTGCTGATGGCATTTAGCCTTCTACTCGTATCATTCCTCACGTTTGTCGAGCTTAATTGTGAGAATCTTTTCGATTGTAAGCATGACAGCCTGAGGAATGATACCGAGTTTCTTCCCGATTCACCACGTCGATGGAAACCATGGCGCTATTGGAAGAAACTCAATAACATTGCGCAATGTATAATCGCCACCGGTGAGTATCAAGGTCGTTCGGGCATACCTGATATTGTCGCTTTATGCGAGGTTGAGAATGACAGCGTGATGCGGGATCTAACCAAACGATCCCTTCTTAGAAATGCGGGATATGAGTATATCATGACGGATTCCGATGACCCGCGCGGAATGGATGTGGCTCTTTTATATTCACCTTTTTCTTTTGCTCCCTTAAATCATCGCTCTTTACGTGTCAAGCCGATGAAAGGCATGGAAGCTACACGTGATGTACTGTATGTTTCTGGTCGTATAATCACTGGCGATACGTTGCATGTCTTTGTCGTCCATGCACCCAGCCGCCGTTACGGTGAGCGTATCACGCGTCCGTATCGTATGGCTGTCGCCGAGGTGGTGGCGCGGAGTGTCGATTCGGTAAGAGCCTTGTCGCCACATGCCGACATAGTGGTGGCCGGTGATTTCAATGCCTATAATTCCGAACGCTCCGTTTCCAGATATATTTCCGGAGGACTTTTTGATGTCACGGCGGCAGCCAAGGGCAGCCGGGCCAAGGCCACTTACCGTTATAAAGGCCGTTGGGGCAGTCTCGATCATATTTTCATGAGCAAATCGTTGCTTACGGCCGTTGATACGGCATATATTTATGATGCCCCGTTCCTTTTGGAGGACGACGCTGTTTATGGCGGTGTACGTCCTTATCGCACGTATAGCGGATATAAGTATTCCGCCGGTGGCACAAGCGACCATCTTCCGCTTAAAGTTGTGTTGAGAATAGACTGTTTGCGTGAGAGAAGGAGATAATAGCTTGTAAAAGACGCTAAACAGCCCGATAATTAACAGAAATTCACTACGTTGGGGATGTCTTTTGTTTAATAATTCTTAACTTTGCAAAAGATAACCGTCCGTTGACAATTCGTTTACCCACATATAAACGATATAGAGCTATGTCATCGGTATTGTCCGACGGGATGGTAGTTGCGACTTGTCTTTTCGTCATTTGGTTTCAACAATAATATACAGAGGTGAAATTTAGATATATCATAATTCTTTTTCTTGCCGTGGCGTTTACTTTTGACGCGACGGCACAGCGGCGTCCAAGGCGTGTGCAGAAAATAGATTCATTGGTTCTTGTAAGATCTTATATAGATTCCATTCCCGTTTTGCATGCCCGTATCGACTCATTGGTTAGGGCGAATGATTCTTTAAGCGCAGGTAGCGGTGACGGCCGTTACTACCGATTGTTCGCTCCGCTTACGTTTTATCATTCACCGGTGGCAAAGGCATTGTATTCCGAGCGTTCGGATAATAAGGGTGATAAGGTCGTGGATGCCGTGGATGCTGCTTTGCTCAGTGTATATCTCAATAAGCCGTGGCTTGTGATAAACGATGAGAGTAAACTCAAGCAGACAGGAACTCTGCTCACCGACATAGACACTCCGATACGGCAGGAAATAAAAATGGCCGACAAGGCAGACCCTTTTATAGACGAGCCGGTGGGTGTGCCTGTCGGCGTGATGATAAAGAAGCCTAACTTCTGGACATTTTCAGGAGACCAGAATTTGCAGTTCATGCAGAATTATCTGTCTGAAAACTGGCATAAGGGAGGTGAGAGCAACTATTCGTTGGTGGCAAATGTGGTGTTGAACGCAAACTACAATAACAAGCAAAGGCTTAAATTCGACAATAAGCTTGAGCTGAAACTTGGCTTCCAAACCTCCCGTTCCGACACTTTGCACAAGTTCAAGACCAATTCTGACCTTATCCGATATACAGGTAAACTCGGTATACAGGCTGCAAATAAATGGTATTATACTTTGCAGGTACTTGCATATACGCAGTTTACCAAAGGTCTGAAAGCAAACGATAAGTATGTGTATTCGGATTTCATGTCGCCTTTTACGTTAAACCTCGGTCTCGGTATGGACTACTCTGTGGAGACTAAAAACAAGAGGCTTACCGGAAATATAAACATGTCTTTCCTTTCGTTCAACTTCAAGTATGTGGATCGGAAGTCGCTCAACGGCCGTAACGGAATAGTAGGCAATCATCATACGGGTGAGGATTTCGGTTCACAACTTACGACCAACCTCACATGGAACATAAATGATATGATGAAGTGGCAGACACGTCTTTATTGTTTCACCACCTATGAACGTTATCTTATGGAGTGGGAAAACACTTTCACCCTTAAAGTCAGCAAGTATATCAGTGCCAATATATTCATCTATCCGCGCTTTGACGATTCGACAAAGCGTGATGAAGACTGGAACTTCTGGCAGTTGAAAGAATATAGTTCGCTCGGTTTCAGCTACTCGTTCTGAGATAGCTGAAACCGGTTTTTACTGCTTGGCCTCTTCCATGTCACCCTCTACATAGAGGCGTGTCATCTCTACCACACCGTTTGTTCTCACAGTGATGGATTTCTTGAAATGTCCTGGAAACTTTCCCGTCCCGTTGTATGTCACTTTCAGTTGTCCTTTCTGTCCCGGCATCACAGGGGCTTTCGTGTATTCAGGCACTGTGCATCCGCAGCTGGCTACGGCCTGGTTTATTATCAGCGGGGCGTCTCCGGTGTTTGTGTATGTGAACACGCATGTCACTTTTGGAGATGATTCTGAGAATTTTCCAAAGTTGTGTGTTGTCTTGTCAAATTTGATCTCTGCGCCTTTTTTGCCGCCGGCCTGCTGAGCCATAGCGATGGTCAGTCCGCATATCAGCATCAGCGACATCAATAATATTTTTCTCATTGTCATTAAAATATATGTTATTACTGAATAATTAAAGGCAAAAATAGCCATTTTTGTTATAATGACATACTTTTGCCTTTGTTTTTTTTATACTTTAACTATTCTTTCCTTGTCGTGTTATTTCTCGCTGCCGAGCAGTTTGTAGTATTCCACTGCTCCGAGCAGGAAGCATCCCACACCGTAGTCGTCGAAGTCGGGTACCTTGTCGTAGGTCACGGGCTGGCCTGCCGACGGGTCTTTGCCTGTGCCCTGCATGTATCCCAGGAATCCATCGGAGTGCACGGCGTCTTTCACCATCGCGTCCCATGCCTTGTCGACTATCGGCCTGTAAACTTTCTCTTTGAGGTATCCTTTGCGCATGCCCCAGCACATTCCGTATACGAATAGCGACGTACCGGTGATTTCTTTTCCGCCGTATGTCACGGGAGATACAAGGCTCACATTCCAGAAACCGTCTTCACGCTGGCATTTAGACAGTCCTTCGCACATCATCACAAAGTCTTTCTTGATCTCTTTGTATATCTTGTCTTTGGGAGACAGTTGGTCCATTACTCTCACGTATGCGGCGAGTACCCATCCGTTGCCTCTTGACCAGTAGCAGTCTTTACCGTCTTTCTCTTTATACGGCGGAACATAGTCGGCGTCGCGCCACCACAGTCCGTCCTTTACGTTGAACAGTCCGCCTCCGCACTCGTTCCGGCTCCAGCGGTACATCTTCATGGCATGCTCTATGTATGAGCGGTCGCCGGTGATTTTATACATCTGGGCGTATACGGGCATAGCCATCTGTATGGCGTCTATCCATGTCCAGTATCCCACGGTCGGCTCTTTCATCTGTCCTTGCAGATTGTCGCGTGTGGGGCGGAGCATTGTCGAGTCGCCTGTCATCATGAATCTCTCGAGATACGTCTGGCTGCAGCACTGGTCGTCGGCGTGGCGTGTCTTGATGCCGTTGCGCGGTGTCCACTGATGGAAATTAGCCCACTTGTCCGTATAGTCGATATACTTCTGGTTCTTGTCTATGCCGTAAAGGGCCATCAGTCCCTCGTAGTATACGGCACGTGTCCACAGGTGGCTCGGTCGTATCCTTTTTACGTTTGTGGGCAGTGTGGGGTCTTCATACTTAGCCATGAAGTAATCATTGGCTTTTCTCGCAGTGTTGAGCACTTCCGTTTGTTTCGTAGTCTGTGCCGCTGCCGGGAGCATCATTGCCGCCGCGGCGAAAAGTGTGATTAGTTTTTTCATTATTGTAATTTGATGTTTTCGGTTACAAAGATAGCATAAAAAAGTGATATACGGAAGAATGTGTGAAGTAATTGAATGGTGATACAGCCTAAATCTTCCGTATGCTGCCATGGCTTTGTTTTCCGTATATGCTAAAACCTTACAGTCGTTTTCTTCCCGTTATAGTTCACTGTGCGATATTCGTGTGGCAGTTTTACTATAAACACTCTCTCGCTTTGCATCCCCGGGAAACATCCTTGACGATTGTCTATGGTGAGCTTGCGTTTTTTCTCGTTCCATATAAGGCGTATTGAAGACCGCGCGCCATGCTCGTAATTGTAGTTGTCGCCCTCGTCTTCATACAGTTCGAACGTAACGTCGGCTCCCGGGTAGATGTTTAAGGTTATCGGCTTGCCCGTTTGTGCGGCAGTATGTTCTGCCACTTCGGTTGTGGGTATTATGCTGCCGCACCTCACGAACAGTGGCAACTTGTCTGTTTCCACTTTCATTTCCAGCCATTGTCCGCCGCTGTATGTAGTGCCGTTGAAGTAGTCTGTCCAGTCCGTTCCGGCCGGAAGGTACACTTTTCTGTGTGTTTTTTCGGCAATGGGGCAAGTTATCGGGCATACGAGAAAATCTCCGAACATATATTCGTCTTTCATGTCGAGTACTGTCTGGTCGGTCGGGAAGTCGAAAGCAGCCGGGCGTGCCATGGTGTAGCTGTGCATGGTTTGCCGTGCTGCCATGCTGTATATGTATGGTATCAGGGTGTAGCGCAGGTTTATCATTTTCAATATGGCGTCGTAATACGGTGTCCCTGGTTCGCCGAACTGCCATATCTCGCGCGGTGTGTCGCTTCCGTGGCTGCGGAGCATGGGCAGGAATGTAGCCCATTGAAACATTCGTGTGTAGTATTCTTTGTATGCGTCGTCTTTCACTCCGTCGGGAAACTCGCCCGTGTAGAACCACCGCCGTCCGTCGTCGCGCGTGAAGAACGAGCCTACGTCCACAGTCCAATATGGATTGCCTGTTGCCATGTAGTTCAGGCCGGCAGGTATCTGTTGGCGAAATGATTTCCATGATGCGTGCGTGTCGCCGTTCCACACTATCGTACCGTAGCGCTGTTGCCCGGCATATGAGCTGCGTGTGAGGTTCACTACCCGTTTGCTGTCAGTCGTCAACCGTTGGTTCTCGTATATTCCCTGCGAGTGATATAGCGAGTAGAGGCTGCCGCGTTCGGCTCCGAGAGCGTCGCCAAGTATGTCTTTGTTCAGCTGCCAGCGGCGTTCGTGGTCGTCCCGGCCATACGGTTTGCCGTCTTTCTGGTCGGGGATTTTGTTCCAGTCGCCGTCAAGAGGTTCGCTGCTGTCGCACCACCATGCGTCAAAACCTCGTGAGAAAAACTCATCGTAGGCGTATTTCCAATAGAGTTTGCGTGCCTCGGCGTTGAAAGCGTCGTATACCGAGTGTTCGAGCATGAACCCTCTGCCGCGGAAATCACGCTCCTCGGGGCAGTACTGCGGGTTGGGCCAGATACTTATCATCAGTTTGGCGTTCATCGCATGCACCGAGTCGGCGAGAGCTTTCGGGTCGGGATAGTGCTTTGGGTTCATTTTCATGTATCCCCATCCTTCCGGCCAGTAGTTCCAGTCCTGTACTATCATGTCTATTGGCACATGCCGCCGGCGGTATTCGCGGAGGGTGCTGATAATGTCGTCCGACGATACATAACGCTCTTTGGACTGCGTGTATCCGAACACATATCTCGGCATGAGCGACACTTTTCCCGTGAGATGGCGATAGCCCGCCACTATGTCGTCGGGCTTTTCACCTCTTATGAAGTAGTAGTCCACGGTTTTTGCCGCGTCAAGCTCCATGGAAAATCCCGAGGTTTCCGCATGCCCGTCTGCCGTCTGTCCGCAGGGGCTGAATTTCATGGCGCAGCCGGCGTCGAACAGCAATCCGTAGCCGCCCGTCGTCACAATTACCGGTACCATCGCTTTAAGGTTGTGCTGGGTGAGATAAATCGTCTTTCCCCTCAGGTTCATGTAGTCTTCCATGTGTGATCCGAGTCCGTACACGGCCTCCGGGCCACAGTATGAGAAGTTCACTTTGTAGCGTGTGTATGTGCCTGTTGTGTCGCGGCGCATGATGTCCTTTACTGTCACTTTCCCGTTTGCCGTCTCCTCCATTCGCGCCGTCTTGTCGTTATATACGATGCGCTCCCTGAATACCGTCTCGGCCTCATGCGGCAGTGCCGTGTTTTCCTTGAACAGTGTTTTGCCGGTCTTCCTATCCGTGAATGTCACGGCGCCGCTTGTCTTGTCTATCGTTACCGTGAGTGCGGATGAGGTGAGAACACTGCTTTCCGTGGTCTCTTTGTGTTTTACTTTTACGTCTTTCCTCTCATACACGCATACTCCCGTTCCATTGTCAGTAGGCTCATTGCCTGTCGTCCACCGTACCCTTACGATTTCCGGGGTGATAAATTCCACGGTCGGTTGTTGGGCGCTGGCTGCGAGCGTCATGGCGCAGAGTAGTGTGATGATGTGTCGTTTCATAAAAACAGGTATTTATAGTCTGTTTACAAAGATACTCAAATCATTCCGATTAAGAATGTGAAAGTAATAATAAAGTCATGAATTTAACACTTTATTTTTCCTTGAAATAGAAAAGCAACGCGATATATGTCGCTATATGCATTACGATAGGCAGAAATACGGAAAAGGGATTCTTCTGCATTTAGACGCTCGTTGGAGTGCGTTGGGCCGTTAATTGCGATGCGTTTAGACGCTCGTTGCATTGCAACGGACATCCCGTTGCAATGCAACGAGCGTCTAAACGCAAAAACACCCCTAAGTTAGTCGGGTATATCTGGTGCCAGAATAAGGTGTTGTAAATGTATTTTATTTATATACAGGCGGTTGCGTGAAATCGTGAAATGCGACAGTATTTTCGGTCGTGGGATTTTTATTTTTTAACGAACAATTTATAAGCGACTTTTTGTCATCTTTTTTCGCATTTGTCTGTTGCTGATAGCCTTGTGCCTTTCATATTGCTGTCAGCGGGTATCGGGGCATGCTCCGATCGTATACCGAGGCCATAGTTTTAAAAAGAAGTCAATAATTTGCTTGTTTCCGCATTTTTGTATAATTTTGCATACAATAATAATAGAATAAAAGTCAATAACACTTAATTATGTATAGAAGTAAGACTTGTGGAGAGCTGCGACTCTCCGATGCGGGCAGCGTGGTCACGCTTGCCGGATGGGTACAGCGGAGCCGCAAGATGGGCGGTATGACGTTCGTCGATTTGCGCGACAGATACGGAATCACTCAGTTGGTGTTTAACGAGGCTGTGGATGCCGCCCTTTGCGAGCGGGCCAACAGGCTCGGCCGAGAGTACTGCATCCAGGTCAAGGGTACGGTAAGCGAGCGCGAGAGCAAAAACAATAATATAGCCACAGGCGACATTGAGATCATCGCCTCCGAACTTAATGTGCTGAGCGAGAGCGCCACCCCTCCATTCACTATCGAAGACAATACAGACGGCGGAGACGACATCCGCATGAAATACCGTTATCTTGACTTGCGCCGTAATGCCGTGCGCGGCAACATGGAGTTGCGCCACCGCATGACGATACTGATCAGAAACTTTCTTGACTCAAAGGACTTCATAGAGGTGGAGACTCCCATCCTCATCGGTTCAACCCCCGAGGGCGCACGTGATTTCGTGGTGCCGTCGCGTATGAATCCGGGACAGTTCTATGCGCTGCCGCAGAGTCCGCAGACACTTAAACAGCTGCTGATGGTGAGCGGTTTCGACCGTTACTTCCAGATAGCCAAGTGTTTCCGTGACGAGGATTTGCGTGCCGACCGTCAGCCGGAATTCACTCAGATAGACTGTGAGATGAGTTTTGTAGAGCAAGACGATGTGATAGATTTGTTTGAGGACATGGCCCGTCACCTGTTCAAGGAGGTGCGCGGTGTGGAACTTCCGGCAAAGCTCACTCAGATGACATGGCACGACGCCATGCGGCGTTTCGGCAGCGACAAGCCCGATCTGCGTTTCGGTATGGAATTTGTTGAACTGATGGATGTACTCAAAGGTACAGGCACATTCTCTGTGTTCGACAGTGCCGAGTATATCGGAGGTATATGCGTGCCGGGGTGCGCCGACTATACCCGCAAGCAACTCGACCAGCTTACAGATTTCGTGAAGCGTCCTCAGGTAGGTGCCAAGGGACTTGTATATGTTAAGTTCAATGCCGATGGCACGGTTAAGTCAAGCGTAGATAAGTTTTACTCGCCTGAGGTGTTGCAGGCGTTGAAGGAGAAGATGGGCGCCGCAGACGGTGATCTTGTCCTCATTCTCAGCGGCGACAAGGCCAACAAGACACGTACCCAGCTCTGCACATTGCGTCTTGAGATGGGCGACAGGCTGGGATTGCGCGACAAAGACAGGTTCGAGTGCCTATGGATTGTGGACTTCCCGCTTTTCGAGTGGAGCGACGAGGAGCAGCGCCTGATGGCCACACACCATCCGTTCACCATGCCCAACCCCGACGATATACCTCTGCTCGATGAGCATCCCGAGCGTGTTCGTGCCAGAGCTTATGACTTTGTGTGCAACGGAATAGAGTTGGGAGGCGGCAGTTTGCGTATACACGACGGCAAGCTTCAGGAGAAAATGTTCCGTATTCTCGGTTTTACGCCCGAGCGGGCCATGGCTCAGTTCGGATTTCTCATAAATGCGTTCAAGTATGGTGCGCCGCCTCATGCCGGTCTGGCGTTCGGTCTCGATCGCTTCGTGAGCGTGATGGCCGGTCTTGATTCCATACGCGACTGCATAGCTTTCCCCAAAAACAACAGCGGACGCGATGTAATGCTCGACGCACCAGGTGAACTTGATCCTAAACAACTGGATGAGCTTCAATTAAAACTTGATATACGTCAAGAATAATAACGGCTGCCCGTGATTTATATCAAGAATGGTGATAAAAATCTTTTAAATAGTTGAAACTTAGCTAATTATTGTAATAAAAAATTTGCAGTTAATAATAAAAAGCGTACTTTTGCATCCGAAGTGATAACAATAAAGAAATTAAATCACTCGTTAGAGTATTATATTTTTTATTATGGCAGAAAAGAAAACTGTAAAGAAAGAGACTGCGACAAAGGCAGCGGAGACGAAGAAGACAACCGTGAAGAAAGCCGCAACGGCTAAAAAGACAGTTGTGTCATTCAATGCTGAGAATGTAGGATTTAAAGCAGGTGATGTCTATCAGGCACTTGCAGCCTCAGGGAAAGCCTTGACATTGAAAGAGATTACAAAAGCGGCGGGTATCAGCGAGGAGGAGACTCTTCTTGGAATGGGCTGGCTCTTCAAGGAAGGCAAGATTGTTTCAGTGGAAGATAAGATTACATTGGCTTAAATTTATAATGTGATACATTTAAGGAAAGGCCGGTATGCATAGGTATTACCGGCCTTTTTTATGGTCAAGATGACATACGACAAACAGATATTAAGAATAATGTCCGAAGCCGGAAGCGGCGGAATAAGCGTGCAGGTATTGGCGAAGCATGTTTATAACATGAACTGCGGCTTGTTCTCTTCTCCCGATATTGGCGAAATTCATCGCTATGTGCAGCAGTATCTTTCGAGAAATTCCAAATCGTCTCAATCGTTGATAGAGAGTACAGGGCGTAGGGGGTATTACAGATTGAACACCGATAACAGTGATGACGCACGACAGCTGATGCTCGAATTTCGTGACGAGACTGTGGTGGTGAAAGAGGAAGTGCCTCCGGTTAGAGATCTTTCACTCGATTTGTTTGTCTGAATGAATAGGTCCGTTTGTGGCGGTATGTCGCTTTTTTCACCGTATTTCCTTTATCTCATTAAAAACGTTGGCATATAGCCGCAGCAGTTCTTCGGCCGTTTTTCTCCATGAGAACAGTTTTGTCCGTTTATGTCCTATGCTTTTTTGACTTTGATAAAAGGCAGGGTCGTTTTCCAATTTAAGCATCATAGCGGCTATCTCATTGGCATTTTCCGGGTCTATGAGAGCGGCATCGCTGCCAGCTATCTCTGGCATCGACGAGCGGTTGGCCGTTATTGTCGGCGTGTCGCAGGCCATGGCTTCGAGCAACGGTATTCCGAAACTTTCTCTTAACGAGGTATACAGAAAAGCGAAAGCGTTTCCGTATATGCCGGGCAGGTCTGTGTTGGCGATATATCCGGGTGCGGATATGTTATCCATCACATGCTCTATTCCGTTGGCTTTCAGAATTTCCGCTATATATTCTGGCGACAGGTCTGCAACGAGCAGTTTTCTCTTTATGTCCGAGTGTTTCAAGTATTTGGAGTAGGCAACGAGTGTCCGTTCCGTGTTTTTCTTCGGATCCGTGTTACCCAGGAAGAAGAAATAGTCCTTTTCGCCGATGTGTTTTCTGTAGTTGCCGTCTTCATTGTCAGCCGGTACGAACCATTCGTTATATCCGTTGTATATCCTTGTCACCTGCTTGTCTTTCAGGTGTAGTTTTTTGAGTATGTTGTTTCGCTCAAAGTCTGATACGGTGATTATTCTATGGCACTTTGATATTATTCTCGGTACAACGAGCCTGCGATACAGCCACCCCATGTTTTGATACAGCGACTTGTTTTTTTTGTCTCTCGGTTCGAGGAAAATGATGTCGTGCAGTGTGAGAACAAGCGGTATGCCTCCGGTGAATATGGGGGCGGTGTTGCTTGTGCAGTGCAGAATGTCTACCTTGTCGTGCTTTGCCGCACGCGGCAGTGCATACTGTTCCCATAGCGGATACGACGGACATCTAGTCTCACGGATATGAACGTTGGACGATTCTGTCAGGCAAATGTCTTCCCCTGGTTTCACATATACGAAGTATTCGTTTTCCGTATCAATATTTTGCAATTCGCGTATTTCCTGCAAAACCACATAGTCCATGCCATGTTTGTTTTTCCGGAAAACTCTCTGCGCCTCTATCCCTATTCTCATCGTATGCCGATTATAGTGTCCTTTTCTTCAATATTGCAGGTACTCCAGCCACAAGTGTACCCGGGATCACGTCTTTTGTGACCACGGCTCCCGCCGCAACCACTGCATGCCGTCCGATATTCACTCCCGGAAGGATCACGGCGTTGGCGCCTATCCACACGTCGTCCTCTATAGTCACTTGTTTGGTCGTGATTCCCTGTTCGTCTATTCGCTTGTCCGGATTGGTGAAATTATGATTGAGAGCCGTCACGGTGATGCCCTGGGCAAGGTGTACATGGTTGCCTATCGTTACCGGGCCGATAATTGTGCTGTGGAGGCCTATGCGGCTGTCGTTGCCGATAATCACGTCGCCCACTGCATTGTTGATGCAACAGAAAGACTCTATGACGCTGCGATTGCCGAGCGAGAAACGTCTGTATGGCGGTGTGTCCATACGCACGCTGCGGTGTATTACGGAGTGCTTGCCTCTGTGTTGGTATAGCGGGGCAAGCATACGGACGTACCAACGCGGTCTTGTCTGCACCCGGTTCATTATCAGAAAGCCTATAAGTCTTTTTATACCGGTATCAGATTTAAAGTTTTGTCGCAAACGTTCATTGTTCATGGCCTGTTTCTTTGATATCCGCAAAAATAGCGATAAAAAATCGTTTTTCCAAATATTTGACTTATCTTTGCATAGTATAGTCGATGGAAAAACGCATGCCTGATGGGTGGAAGAGTACATAAAAGTGTTATAAACGCGGAGGTAAATCTTTTGTTTTACTTCCTGTCGTTGTTCTTGGCTTTCTTCTCCCGTAAGATATTTCTCGACAACCTGAGTGCCGATTTCATAGGTCTCACCGGCACATTGGGTAATATTCTCGGTTATCTTAACCTTGCGGAGTTGGGTATCGGCAGTTGCGTCAGTTTCTTTCTGTATAAGCCTATTCAGGCTGGCGACAGGATAAAGATAGGTCAGATATTGTCTGTTTTAGGTTATCTGTATCGTTGTATCGGTTTCGCAATGCTTGGGGCGGGCGTCGTTCTGAGCCTCTTTTTCCCTTTGATGTTCGGCGGAGAGAAATTGGGTATGCCTATAATTTATTTCACTTTCTATTCTTTTCTCGGCTCTTCGCTTATATCATATTTTATAAACTACCGCCAAATACTGCTTCAAGCAGACCAGAAGAACTATCTTGTGGCTGTTTATTTCCAGTCGGCGGGGCTGGTAAAGACAGCCGTCCAGATCTTTCTTGCATACAGATATCATAATCTCTATGTATGGGTCGCGATAGAGTTTATGTTCGGGGTGTTCGCCTGTATTGTCCTAAACCGTAAGATTGACAAGGAATACCCGTGGCTTAGAACCGACAAGGCGAGCGGACGCCGCCTGCTGAGCCGGTATCCCGAGATACTGGCAAACACACGGCAGATATTCATCCACAAGATAAAAGACTTTGTTTTGAGCAAGAGTGACGAGCTTTTTATATTTGCTTTCGTCTCGCTTAAAATGGTAGCTTACTACGGTAACTATATAATGATAACATCGAAGATCACTCTTCTTTTCACCTCTGTACTCGATAGTGTGAATGCCGGAGTGGGCAATCTTGTGGCAGAGGGTAGAAAAGACAATATGATGAAGGTCTTTTGGGAGCTTATGACCATACGTCATTTTGTGGCGGGAGTGCTCTGTTTCTCGATATACTACGGTATGGAACCGTTCATTTCGCTATGGCTCGGAGATAAATTTATCCTGGACCATGACATACTTTTGATGCTCGTGATATACATTTACATGATAAACTCACGAGGAGTGGTGGACATATTCAATCACTCGCACGGCCTGTATGCCGATGTATGGTCGGCATGGGCAGAGCTGGCGATAAACATCACAATAACTATTGTGGGCGGATGGATGTATGGCATCACGGGAATACTGGCTGGAAAGATAGTCAGTGTGTTTGCGATAGTCATATTCTGGAAGCCGTACTACCTGTTTACCGCCGGTCTTAAATTGCCCGTCACGCAATATTGGAACGGCGCTGTAAGATATTATGTCGTCTTTGGGGCTGCGTTTGCGGCAGGGACGGTTCTCGAACAGTTCATACCGATAAATCCGTATGAAGGTTATATACAGTGGATCGGCTATTCGGTCACATGTCTTGCTATATTCCTTGCTGTCGAGATAACCGGTCTTCTACTTTTCGCAAAAGGAGCGAGAGACTGTATCGGACGAATAAAAGTATTCAAGAAATGAGATATTCCATTATAACGATAAACTATAATAACCGTGACGGACTGCGCAAGACAATAGAGAGCGTGGTCAACCAGAGCTGTCGGGACATCGAATATATCGTAATCGACGGCGGCTCGACAGACGGTAGCGTGGAGGTGATAGAAGAATATGCCGGAAAGATAGACTATTGGGTGTCCGAACGTGACAAAGGAATATATAATGCCATGAACAAGGGACTGGCGCAGGCACATGGAGAATATCTTAACTTCATGAACTCGGGCGACTGTTTTCACGATAATGACGTTCTTATTAATCTGCCGCAAGATGCGGATGAAGACATTATTTTCGGCAAAGCATTGAGAAGTGACGGCAATATATGGTCGCCTGCGGGGCGTATGACTCTCTATTCGTTATGTATTTACGGGTTTAATCACCAGTCTGCGTTCTATAAGAAGAGTATATTCGACACGGACAGATACGATGAAAATCTCAGATTGCTGAGTGATTGGAAACTGACGGTCAAGTGCATAGTGGCCGATAACCGTACATATAGGGTTGTCGACAATATGATTGCGGTATATGACGTCACCGGAATAAGCAGTCTTGATGCCGGGGCGAGATACAGGGAACAGGATATCATAATGAAAGAGATGTTTCCTGAGAGAATAGCCGAAGACTACATGTTCTTCCGCCGGTTGCGCAGTCCGCTGCTTGAAGACATCGCCTATCTTTCGACAAGAGACCGCTTACACCGCATCATCATCAAAATAACACGCTTGGCGATACGCATTAACAAAAAGATATCTAACCAATGAAAATCTTTTATATCTATTATTCGCTCACGACGGTAGGCGGAGCCGACAGGGTTATCGTCGAAAAGGCAAACTATCTGGCCGAGAACGGGCATGAGGTGGCTATTGTCACAACGTCGCAAAACGGCAGGGAGCCGTTCTTCCCGTTATCGCCAAAAGCGAGAATGATAAGCATTGACATAGATTTCGACCGTCAATACAGATACAATACGGTGTTACGGGCGTGCGTTTACTTCATTTATATGCGCAGATACAAGCGTGCGCTCACGCGGTTGCTGTGTGAAGAAAAGCCGGATATAGTGATAACCACGCTCGGAAGGGACATGGAGTTCCTGACATCGATACGCGACGGGAGTGTGAAAATAGGCGAATCGCACGTGGCGAAAGAGTATTCGCGAAACTTTCACTTGCTCGAACAACGTGGGGGGATATACAAATACGTGGCACGGCACTGGCGGCGGAAACAGGAGAAAGCCGTTTCAAGGCTGGCGGCACTCGTATTGCTGACCGGGCACGATGCTGCCAGTTGGCAAGGGACTGCCCGTACATACGTGATACCCAACTCATTGCCGTTCTATCCTGGCCAATCGAGCGCTTGCGAGAATAAAAACGTGATATGCGTGGGACGTCTCAGCGAGCAGAAAGGCTACGAATACATGATTGAGGCATGGGAAATAGTGAACAAACGGCATCCCGACTGGACGCTTAATGTATATGGTGAGGGCGAAGATGAGGGCCGTTTGAGGGAGATTATTGCCGGAAAGGGACTTGAACGGTCATTTGTCATACACAAACCGACTAAAAATATAATGGAAAAGTATCTCGAAAGCAGCATATATGCCATGAGTTCGCGTTTCGAGGGGTTCGGTATGGTGCTGATAGAGGCTATGGCCTGCGGTGTGCCTTGCGTGTCGTTTGACTGCCCTTACGGTCCGGCCGATGTGATAAAAGACGGTGAAGACGGATTTATTGTGAGATACTTGGACTGCAAGGAGCTGGCCGACAAGATTTGTTTCCTTATCGAAAATGAGGAGACGAGAAAGCTAATGGGGCGCAAGGCCAGGGAGAATATCAGGCGGTATTCAAGGGAAACGGTGATGGGAAAGTGGACAGAACTGTTTGAAAAGGTGCTGAAATCAGTTTAGGCATGTGTGTTATACACTTGGTAAATAAGCATTATAGCATCTGTATAAATGTTGCGGATTTTTAGGCGTATATTGAAATAAGCCTCGCCAAGTATTGAGAATAATGTTTATACAAGGTTGTCTTTCGAGTCTTCGTAGTGCTCTTTTTTATAGAATATGCGCCATATTCCTTTGGACTGCATGCGGACTCGCTTCATCAGGCTCTTCATCAGCGAATCATTGCCCAGTGTGCCATATCCGGTTACCGGGCGGGCTTTTCTATCATGGATAAACGCTATGCGGCCGTATTTTTTCAATGACAGGGCGAGTGAGCCGTCTTCTCCACGTTTTATGTCAGTGCGTATGTTCTCATGGCGTGCGTAATCAGCGTTGAAGGCGAATACCATGCCGCGAACGCAAAGTTCCGGACGCTTGAAATGTTGTACGAACAGAAAGAAGTCACGAATTGCCTCAAAGATGAAAAGCCCTGCGGCGGAATGCTTTTCATCCGGATAGAAGCTCCAAAGAGCCCCGACACATGACACCCCGGGCTTTAAAAGTGTTGACATCATTATATCTATATACCCGGAAGGATATACCGTGTCGGCGTCGATGAAGAAATGATATTTGCCGCGCGAGTTGTATAATCCGCACTGGCGGGCAAATCCCGGACTCTGTCGCGGTTCGTTGAAATAAGGCAATCCAAGTGTCTTATATATATCCTCCGTGTTATCCGATGAGTTATTGTTCACTCCGATAATCTCCAACGGATGGCTTGATTTCAACTCGCTGAGCGACCATAGACAAGCGGCAAGGCGTCTGCCCTCGTTGTGCGCGATGACTACCACAGACACTACCGGCTCTCCACTCTGCGATGAGGCCAGCTTTTCACGTATCTCGTCAAGTACCGCTACCGGTATTTCATCTATCGGTTTGTCGTATATAGAAAGATATTTATTGTACCAAGCCATGTCTGTTTTCACTTATTGCATACTTCATTGAATAATTCACGCCACTTTTCGGCAAGCATGTCCATGTCATAATTTTCGGATTTCCGCACGGCGTTGCCTGCCATTTCATTCATCCTTCCCGGCGATTTCATCAATGAAGACATTGCAGCGGCAAGCGCGTCGGCATCTTCGGCAGGTACCAACAGACCGTCGGTGCCGTGGGATATTATAGCTCTCGGACCGCAGGCGCCATCAAAAGATATTACCGGAAGTCCGCAGGCCATAGCTTCGACAAGTGCCATTCCGAACCCCTCGAACCTGCTGCTTGACACAAACAGCGAGCTGGCCGTATACTCCCGTTCTATATCGTGAGTGCTGCCGTTCAGCCTGCAGCGGCTACTGTCTATTCCAAGCTCGGCCGACAGTTGCTCGTATGGCTCTCTGTTGCCCATTCCGAAAACAGCCAGTTCCCAGTCTGGACATTCTTTTTCCACTTTACTCCATGCCCGCAACAACAGGTCATAGCCTTTTTCATGACTGTATCTGCCTACCGCTATCACCCGTTTCCGCATTAGGTCGCTGCGTGTAGAGGGAGTGAAAGACAGGGGGTCGGGAATGGAAACCATGTTCTTTAATCCGTTCCACGCTTTTTTGTCCTCATCCGTCAATACTACAAACTTATCCAGCTTCTTCAATTTAGATACCAAACCGTACATCCAGAACTTTGCAAAACACCGTTTGACAATGTTCGTATCTTCCGTTTCGAAGTTACGATAGTTCTTTTTGTTTATGTGCATCTCGCCGATTTTCATGCTTCCGTCTTTGATGTCGGTGATGAAATTTATCTCTCGTCGCAGCATGCTGACCGTTATATCCGGTCTGAGGCGCATGAGTTCGGCACGCAGTCTGCGTTTGAAAAGCCGCTGCTTGCGCAGGTATACGAACACTTTTTTGATGAAGGTGCATGTCCACAACTCCTCAAAACCGATGTCGAGGTTTATCACCCTCACTTTATCCGAAAGATGATAATACGGCTGTTTGCCATGTCCGTCTGTCAGAATGATTGTCACATCATGACCGAAGTGGTCGGCAAAATAGTTCGCTTTCAATGTCAATACACGCTCGACACCTCCTGCAATATATAGAGATGGAGTGCAATAGGCTATTTTCATAATCGGAAAGATTTAAGCACAGTGAGCCGTTACGTTGTTTAACATTGCGAAGATAGTCATTTATTCCGACATTAGGAAAAGGCGTTGTAATTATTTTCCACAGTGAAAAGATTTTATTAAATTTGCCGTAACAATGAATAAAGTAAGCGTAATACTTCCCATATATAACGTCGGGTTATACCTTGACGACACTTTCACGTCGTTGATGGGCCAGACCCTGCGTGATATTGAGATTATAGCGGTGAACGACGGGTCGACAGACGACAGCGAGGAGATAATAAGGAAGTATATGGCGTCAGACCGCCGTATCACGCTCATCAATCAGGAGAACCGTGGACAGGCCGCGGCGAGAAATGCCGGAATGGCCGTCGCTACCGGGGAATATATCTATTTCATGGATGCCGACGACACTATACATCCCGACGCATTGAAAACATGCCATGAATATGCCTCAGTAAACAATGCCGACATGTGCGTGTTCGACGCCGATACGGTATATGAGGAGGGGGCATGCCCGATATCATGGAATTACAGGCAGAGCCGTTTTCTTGAAGAGGGCAGGGCATATACGGGGGAAGAGCTGTTGAATATAATGATGGACAACGGCAGATATAATTCTGTCGTGTGGCTTTATATGGTCAGACGGTCTTTTCTCAAAGGCACGGGCATATCGTTTTACAATGGAATAATACATGAGGATGAGTTGTTCTCGACGTCTCTTTTCCTTAAATGTCGGAGTGTTTTTTGTATTCGGAAAGTTTTTGTCACCCACCGTATAAGGACTGGTTCCACGATGGGCACGGGCTTCACGAGGCGCAATCTTGACTGCTATATGACCGTGGCGGATGAGATTAAGAAGTTAAACGGTGGCCAGACGGCCGAAAGATACCTCGGGTTTATGCTTCCCATCGTGTTCTACACCGGTCATCTGATACCGTTGAAATACAAGTTCGGACTGTTCACCAGGGCTGTGAAATCCGGGTATATGGGATATATCGGGCTGAAATCAATCCTTGTGTTCTGGCTTAAAAGGGCGTGGTGGCAGTGAAATTTGGATTTATGTATTGCCGTATGGCAATTCAAACGCTTTCTTAATATCGCGGATACAGGCGTGTCTCAATAAGACGCCGGTGGAAATCACATCTTGTTTACCGCGTCTATGACTCGTTTCATCTGCGTTTTCCATGATAAATCGGATACGGTGTCGCGAATGTCTGATGGTTGGAAGTCGTGGCTTTCGATGAACTCGATTATGGAGCCGATATTTATCGGCGACTCATCGGCCGGCACTTTAAGCACATATCTGCGGCCATCGAAATCACTGTCGCATTCGGAATATGCGAAAGGAATGCCTCGGGCGGCATATTCACGGTTTTTCAATGTCTTTATCGAGGTTATTCCGCTGCGGTGACGGCCAAGACTTCCCACGGCAAAGACGCAGCTGTCGAAAACCCTGTCGAGCTCTGTGCCGAATAACTGACCGTGGAAAACAACGTTTTTCTCTATCCTGTATTTTTTTATAATGCAGGCAAATCCCGGAGCATGGGCGGAGCCGTGCATCTCACTTTCGCCCACACCTCCCACTATATGGAAGTATACATTGCGTCTTGTTCCCGGTTTTGCGTAGTATTCTCCTAGGCCGGCGATCAGTCTGTCGTATCCGTGCCAATAGTGAACTTCGGCCACTCCGATTAGGTGTACGGCATTGTCTCTGTGCCGGCACTCATGTATAGGTATGCTGTCGAGATCTATTCCATTGCTGATATTCACTGTCTTGCAGCCGAAAATATATTCGGCATCGGAGAACGTTACTATCGCGCTCATCTCTTTTGCGAGCCTGCGGCGGAACATTTTATCGACAAACAGCCTGATACGCTCTTTCAACGGGAAGCCCGCAAACTCGCCGTCATAAGGATATGTGGGTATCTCGGTCACGGTTTTTATGCCCGATTTGCGCAAGCGGGCGAACAGTCTTGCGAGCTGCGGAGTGGCATTCATGAAACTGCGGGCGTATACCAAATCAATGCCGTTACCGGCACAGTACTTGTACACACATCCGTAGTCGTACCGTTGCCGTATGGCGGCATGCAGTCCGGTGCCGTAGTCTTGTATTACTGTATCGTCCACATAGCGGCATCGGTGTCCGTCGGCCGAGAAGTCATAATAGCACACATGCACGTCATGACCGTTCTCGCGCAGTCCTTTCACCTGGCTGCGTATCTTTTTGCTTATTCCGCTTGCTTCCGAAAAGCCGTGATATACGAGAAAGAGTATTTTCATCGGTTCATTATATGTGGGAATGAAGGCTAAGAACCGTAAGCAATGAATTCTGTCTCAATTTGCCTGGGCACCGCCTGTCTTTTGCAAAGATACGGAAAAGAATCGGTAATGAACTGGTTTTATTTGACTTTTTAATCATCTGTTGTAATGAAAAAATCATAAAATTAACACTTTGTTTTTCTTTGAAATAGAACAACAATGCGATATGTGTAGCTATACGCATTGCGATAGTATATCGATTGTGGGATGTCTGCTTCTTTGTTTTTTTTGCAGTGGGATACTCCTTGGAACGCATTTAGCAATTAATTGCACTGCGTTTAGCCGCTCGTTGGAAGACAACGGGCGGCTAAACGCAGGCTAACGGGACGCTAAACGCAAATACAACCCAAGGCAGGTGAGGGGTGTTTGTTGAATAAATAATGTGTTTTAGATGTATTGTATTGATACACAGGTGTTTGTGAAAACTTGTGAAATGCGGCGGTATTTCCGTCCGGAGGATTTTTGTTTTCAGATGATTGAAATATAAAAGGAGTTTTGTAAATATTATTGATGACTTTTATTGTGTCTTAATTCTTTTTATATCGCTTGCAGAGCTTTGAAGAACGCTTCGGCATACCGCTCCTTTGAGAACATGGCGGCACGTGCCTGTGCGGCTCTTCCCATTTTCTCCCGCTTTTCGGCAGAGTCCATAAAGTCTGATATGGCGTAGGCCAGTTGCCGTGCCAAATCGTTGCCGGGAGTGACGATGACCGCACATTCGTCCGTGGCCGTTTCTGGCAGTCCGCCTCTGTCTGTCGTGATGATTGGCAGTCCGGCGGCCATAGCTTCCACGCATGTCAACCCGAAAGGCTCTTCCCATGTAGAGGGCAGTGCCGCGATGTCTGCCAGACGCAGGTATTGTGGCACTTTGTCGTAGGGAACGAAGCCGGTGAATACGATGCGGTCTTTAATAGGGGCGGCTTTTTTTATGAGCGAGTCTATAAACGGATTGGTTCCGGTCTCGTTGGCGAAGAAAGCTCCGCCCACGATAAGCAGTTTTATGTCTGGTCTGTCTTGTAGGGCTGTCATGGCATCCATGAGCTCGGATATGCCTTTCTCCGGAATAATCCTTCCGCTGAAAACGACAACGAAATCATTTTCTGCCAGGCCGATATCGGCTCTGCGCATCTCTTGTTTCCCGCATGCGGAGAACATGGCCGTATCTATACCGTTGTGCACGGTGACGCACTTGCTGTCTTTACCGCTCACTGCGCTTACCTGCTTGGTGATATGGTCTGACACGGATATTATTGTGTCGGCAGCGTCGTACAGTTCTTTTTGTCTCGGTGTATTCCGGTTTAAGACATCGTTGTGCAGGTGATATATGATCTTGGGACGTATGGCGAGGCTGTCCAGATGAAGCGCATAGCCGGGGCGGTTTTCTATTATTATGGCGTCGTAGGTTTGCCTGTTGATGTGCCTTAGGGCTTTGGCGAGATAGAACTCGATGGTATAGTGGTAGTATTCGTTCCGGTTTGTCAGCCGGTGTATGCGCTTCATGATTTTTGAGATGAAACTTTCCGTATTTATGAACACGTAGTGGTTTACGGATGAGGCGAGTGCACGGTGCTTGCGGGCCTCTTTGCTTTCTGTGCTGTATACGGTTATGTCGTGCAGGCGGTGACGGTCGTTATATTCGAGATAGAAATCGATAAGGTTTTCCACCGCTCCTCCGCCTGTGGCCGGTACGGGGAGTATTCCGGATGTCAGGACGGCTATTCTCATCTTTCGTGTCTTGTGTGTGTGAATGTAGTGTCGTTCTTGTCTATATGACGGATGTTGGCGAGCATCTTCCATACGAGGTGGGGCATGGCCGTAACTTTGCGGAGAGTGGTTCCGGAGCGTTTCTTTCCTGGTATCGACATGATGACAGAGAGGCAGAGAACGGCGAGCAGCGCCCACCACTTCATGCTCCACACCGGAACGGCTACAAGTGACAGCCCGGCGAAGAATAGTATGGCGGCTATGAGTATAGACCTCGGGATGAGCATCTGCTGTACCGTCTTGTCGATATAGTCAATGTTGCCTTGCCTTATGGCGGCGGGAACGTGCGGGAGCATGCTTGACAGACATTGTATCTGGGCTGTCATCCATCTCCGCCGCTGCTGCTGGAAATTGTCTTTACTTGCCACCTTCTCGTCAAACACGGCGATGTCTTCCTCATATTTTATATATATGCCCTGCATGAGCAGGAGTGCTTCAAGCTCTTTGTCTTCGCCGGCGGTTGAGAGAAGTCTTACATTGTCCGTGAACCACTTGAAGTCGAAGCACATACCAGAGCCTATCAGAGCGGAAGACAGACCTATGTTATTGTGGGCTTTTCTGAATATGGTGTTGTTTATCTCCTCACTGAGTCCGTCGAGTACGGCAATGTCGTTATCGGAGTTTTTGGCGAGCCTGTGGCACTGAATTGCGGAATATCCGTATTGGCAGGCTGTGTTGAGCCGGATAAGGAAATCGCTGTTCACCACGTTGTCGGCGTCGAGCACGACGACGAAGTCGTATCGGCGGTCACAGTTTGCCATGGCATACTGAAGGGCCTTGGCCTTCGAACTGTTCTCGAAAACCGGTTTGTGGAGTGTTATCGGCATCAAGCTTAGTTTGTTGTTGGTATCGTTCCGCATGTGGTCTGATATCACTGCGACATGATAGTGGTCGGTGGGGTAGTCTTGGTTGAGGAATGCTGATACGGATGTCGTTATCACATTGTCTTCATTGTATGCGGGAAACAATACGAGGAATGTGTGCCTCCGGTCGTTGCATGCCCTTGGTCTGCGTTGTGTCTTTCCGCTATTGAACTTGCTGGCGACGGCGAAGAAAAGCACGTAGACGACCGAACTGGCCATTAAAAGCCATAGCGTTATGTCGATGATATGTATTATTGTCCATGTCATGGCTTGCTGTCAGTTGCGGTTTTCGAAATTCTTTTTGCGGCGTATCATTTTCGTTATGTTCAGCAGTGATACAAGCATGATGAACGGTGCCTTGAAAAATGATTTGTCCCACTTGTCGTCTACGAGGTAATCGGGAGTGGCTATGGCCAGTACAAGCATAGTGACGGCAAACATAATCCACCATTTCACGGCCAGTGTGAGGTAAATGAACGGCAGGACGATGCTCATGAGCACCATCACGGCTACCATTATTGTGCGAGGGATAAGCATCCACTGTATGATTTTGTCTATCAGGTCGTATCGTTTTTTCAATATTGCGGCCGGAAGATAGCGCGCGTTTGAGAATAAAGAGCGCAGTTGTGTGGATGCCCACCGGCCTCTCTGCTTGTTGAAATCGGCCGACTGTCTTGTTTTCTCATCGTACACGTGGATATGGTCGAAGTAGTCTACGTATATATGCTGGCGCATGAGCAACGCCTCCAGTTCCTTGTCTTCCCATCCTGTGTTTGTCTTCATTATGTTTTCTTTGAACCATTTGAAGTCGTAAGCGATGCCCGAACCGGATATGGCGGCTGATATTCCGAGTGTTATGTGTCCACGGCGGAAGACGGAGTTGTTTATCTCTTCGAATATTGCGTCGAGGTTGGCTATTGCCGTGTCACGGTTTTTAGACAGGCGATGAGCCTGTATGGCCTTTGTGCCTGCTGTTTCGAATGCGTCGTTCATCTGTTGGAGGAATTCGGGCTCTACCACCGAGCCCGCGTCGAGCACTATCGCTATGTCGTATATCTTGAACTGCGGCAGGTTGTTGATGGCCAGTTGCAGCGACTTGGCTTTCGTACTGCTGGCAAAATTAGGGGTCAGCAGTGTTATTGGATATTGAGCGAGATGAAAGTTGGTTATTTCTTTCTGATGGTCGGAAATGACGGTTATGTCGAACAGACGCTGCGGGTATGTCTGTCCGAGAGCGGTCTTGACGGTCTGTTCTATGCTTTTATCCTGTTTGTATGCGGGTATGAGGATGATAAAACGGTTCTGGTGTTTTGCCGCCGGAACACCGGTACGTCTGTTGAAAAGGGCGGCAATCGAGAATACGGTGAGATATGCAACCGTGAGTGATACGATTGCAAACAGTATGATGTCTATTATGTTTATGACAATCCATCCGATGTTCATGATGTTATGATTTTAAGAAGTTCACGATGCCGCTGACAGTGGATTTTACCAAGTCAAAGCGGCCTTTGATACTGTGTGTTATGATGTTTTTGAGTGAAGCGATGGTAATCAGGTAAAAATATGCCGCCAATCTCTCAATGCCATTGGTGTTTCGTTTTGCAAAAAGCAGGCGGTTGCGGGTTATGTAGAATGTCTTTAAAGGACTGTCGGTGCCTGTCGAGCGGCTCTCCTTGTGGTAGATGGTGAACGACGGGTCGTACCATATTTCATATCCGGCTTCGTGCAGGCGCACAGACCAGTCTAACTCTTCATAGTACAGAAAATAACACTCGGGCATAGGGCCTGCTGATTCGATGGCACTGCGCTTTATCATCATGGCGGCGCCATGTGCGTAAGGAGTGGGGTAGGCGGTGTCATGCTGTCCGCAGTCGTCCTCGTTGTATCCGATGGCACGGTTACGCAGTGTGACGGGCGATAGCTTTGTATAGCCGGCAAACTGTATCTTGCGCTCATCGTAGGCAAAACATATCTTGGGACATACCATTCCTATTGTCGGTGATGAGCAGAGGCGGCTTGTTAAATTGTGGAAATTGCGGTTTTTGAATATTGTGTCGTTGTTGACGAGGAACAGATACTTGCCGGATGAGGCTTTCATTCCTATATTGTTTCCGCCCGCAAATCCCACATTCCGCTCCGAACGAATTGCGGTTATTGCCGGATAGCGTTGTTTCAGGAGTGCGGCCTCATCGTCTCGGGAACCGTTGTCGACGACTATCACCTCCAACGACTTGTCGTCAAGGGGTAGTGTGTCAATCAGTTCGCAGGTGTCTTTGTAGCCGTTGTAATTGACAGTGATAATAGATAGCTCAATCTCTTGATGCACGTTGCTTCTCCGCTATTAATCGTTTGCGCTCTTCTCTTTTTGAAATAATGTCTTTTTCCAGCCCGTCGTATTCATTCTCGATGTGTGGCAGGATATATACGACAGCCAGACCTCCGTAGAAGATCAATACATTAGGGAACTGCATCAGTATCTGGTTGCCGTATCCTCCGAGGTGTATGGCTGCAAAAGCACAGCAGAAAGCGGCTCCTATGCCTTGCAGTGATTTGTTTTTCAGTTTGAAAAAGACAATTATACATGCTCCAAGGAACATCATCATTGTTGTTACAATGAAGGTGGTGATGCCGATGATACCTGTATGTACCCAGATGAAAACGTACTCAGAGTCGGGAGCGGTGACGGAAACTTTCCTGTATTTATTGTTTGCCGGCACGTTACCGAGGTTGCGGCTGATGCCGATGCCCCACGGTGCGTCTTGCATGTACTTCTTCATTGCCGTCTGATTGATTTCTCGTGTACCGAGAGAGGCGTCTTCCTTGTTGAATGCCGAACGCATGCGCCTGATCATGGAATTGCCTTGGCCTATGGTGGTAAACACCAGAATGAACATGAAGAAACCGAATACGATGGTTACGGGAATGGCTATTTTAAAGGATTTGGAAAGGAATACATATATGGAAACGCCAAAAGCAAAGCAGAATATGGCGGTTCTCGTGCCGGAAGCGAACATAGTCCATGTACATGCCAGACCGGTGATGAAGAAGAATATTCGTTCTTTCCCGCAAATGCTCTTGTGTGACACGGAAACGATGAAGAACGCAACGGCGCTCGCGGCCATGTTGCATCCTAAGTTGGCAGCATCGCTGAATATGGAGAAATATCTGGTGATGCCATTCACAATGTGGGTTCGCGCTCCGTATACAAGCCATGCTTTCTCGATGCCCGTGAAACCTATGTGCTGTTGTTTCCATGCCCAGAAGGCGGCGAAGAGTGACAGGGCTGCCCATAGTCTGAGGAATGTTGTCACCCGTTTTGGAGTGGATATGTATATGATGCATACGAGATAAGCGTACATGAGCTGGAAAGCCATGAGGCGTGCGCCGGAGAACCATGACGCAATGTCGATTCCGAGGTCGCAGGTATCATTGAGAACCTCGATGGTACAGAAACCACACCATATTACCAGGGCAAAGAACATTATATTCGCCACCCTGCCGAGGTGAAGGCTTTTGGCATCGATTATGGCAATGGCCAATAATATTATTTCCAGTACTTCGTTTGGCATTGAGACAGGAACGGGCATGTAACTGTACCTGTTTAGAAACATTACGAAGTAGTTGATGACGAACAGAGTCCAGAAAGTTATCATCTTATGGCGCATCGCAAAGATGGCGTACAGCGCCACAGCCGGCAGCATGCAGACAATGGCGAAGCCGGTGATGCCCATGGTGATGAGCTGATAGAGTGCAATTAAAAACAGGAGGAAGAGCAGTAATACTTTTCCCCCGTTTTCGCTTGTGTATTTTGATATGTTATCTGATTTGCCGTTCTCCATCATCAGTAATAGACGCTTCTTGCCGTCAGTTGGCGTGGATGTTCTCGGTGGCTGTCAGGCCGAGTTGCGAAATTCGATAAACGAAATTCTTTAATTTTGTATATGGCGGCAACTGGCCCACAAATTCCTCAACGGCATATCTGCTTGTTTCTGTGAGATACATATAAAGGGACTCTGTGTTTTCAAGCTGTGCCTTTATCTCTTTAAGCGCTTTTTGATCAACATCCTTCCAAGTGCGGTTGGCACGGGTCACTATGAGGTTGACTGTTCCGAGGTTGAGCAATGCCGGGGCTATGGGATGATCGTTGAGATTGGGATACTCAACGATGGCAATCTCGTCAGGAAGAATGTCGGGACACAGTTCTTTTATGCTTTTTGCCATGATGTATTTTCCGTCATCGGCAAGGAAATCTTCATCGTATGCAAGCCTGCGAACTTGCAATCCGAGGGAAATCCAATAGTTTTCAAGTTCCTGCGCAAGAAAACTCTTGCCGTTTGCCGAGTCGGTGGATATCAGGTTGAGTACGTTTTGCTGTCCGGTCTTAAAGTGGGGGAGCAACGTTTTGCTTAGTTGGCGTAGTGCCATGTCGGAGATAATCTTGTTATATCTGCGATAGCGTAAGTTGCTGTCTTTCGGATAACATCCCATGACAGGTATCTTGGTTATGCGTTCGGAGCGCATGCGGTCTCGTAATGTTCTGTCTAACAGTTCGATGATGAAGAAGTACATTGTTGTCATCAGGAATGTGAGGATGAATGCACCGAGCAATATCAGCAATCTGTTTGTCGGTTGTGCGTTGAGCGGGAACATCGGCGGGTTGAGAACTCGCAATGTGGCGGTAGACATTTGCAGGTTGCGCTGGCGCAAGCGGGCGGCATTTAGCGATTTGAGCATTTCCATGTAGTTGCTTTCAATGAAGCCTATGTGCCTGTCTTTACGGTCGAGCGTGGCTCCTATGGGGGCGAAATAAAGGATTTGCTGGTCTAATTTCTGGCGCATTATGTCTTGGGCGGTCATCTGTGCCTTTGTCTTTTCCAACAGAAGAACTTGATCGAGCCATTTGGTCAGCATCGAACTTGCTTTCACGCCTGTCTCAGTACTGTAAGTGCCGGCTTCGATATCTTGCGTGAGGCTTTTCACTTTGCTGGTGGCCTGTTCCAGTTGCTTTTGTGCTTTAGCCAGTTCTTGCTGCGATTCGGATACGTTTCCTCCGCCTTCGCTGCTCATTAGTTGCAGATTGGAAATCCTTGATTGTATTCTTGAAATGTCACGAACCTGATCCGTAAAGTCTCTGTTGGCTCTTACGACCTTGGCTCTGTTGCCTAATTGTCTTTCAAGATAGTCCATCAGGGCTTTCGTCGTAGTGTAGTTCATGAGCAGGTCATTGTCCGATGTCTGCTGTGTGGCATCCAGTATGGTCAGTTGTTTGGTTTGTTCCGGGTAGTTTATCACTCTCTTTGATATGTTGTATTTCACCAAATCGTCCTCTGCGTTTGTCAGGATGCGGAAATAACGCTTGACCTCACGCTCGAAGTATTTTATCACGTTGTTCGTTTCTCCAAATCTTATTTGTTGGTATTGGCGTGCAAAGACCTCGTTTAGGATGTCAAGAGTGTTATATGCTACACCGGCGTCATTGGCCGAATATCCGATATCGATGATGTCACTGTTGTCGAGTTGCATTACTTTAAGACGCGAAGTGATGTTGTTCATGCCGAAATACGGATGATAATTGAGCAGTCCGAACAGATAATTGTCTTGTGAAGGTTTTTCGTATGCTTTCAGATTGGCGTATGTCGCCGACTCGCTGTTATGGTTTATCAATGCTTTGACGTCAGCGGGAACGGATTGTGTCAGTTCGCGGAAGTGTTCGGCGGATATGTAGTTGTTGTCCTTATCGGGATTACCGTACATCATGCATCGCGCGAACAGCCTCAAAGCAACTTCATGTATGGTGTTGTCTGTGGTTATTATGAGCATCAGGTTCTTGATGTTGGCTTGCGGATTTCCACCGGCAACCCCTGTTCCTCCCTCTATGTTGTATCCGGTTATCATTCCGGTGTATATAGTTGTGTTTGTGTCGTATGTACGTTCCATGTGCCGTGTGAGGAACCATGCGATAACAAGAGCGATCAGCGGCAGTATGGCGAGATACCATCTGATGCGGTATAAGAATCTGACTAAATATCTGAATGTATCCATAGTGGTTTGACTTATCTTGTTGCTTGTATGTCTTTTTCTTCTTATCTGCTCGTATTCGAAGTGTTTCCTGAGCTGTTCCCGGATGATTTCGGCTTTTCTTTGGCTGCCTTTCGCTGTGCTTCCTTATCCGCTTTTTCTAATGCTTCAAATCTTTTCTGCTCCTTTTCCGCGTTCTTCTTTATTTGTTTTTCCACCGCTTTGTTTTCTTTCGCTACTTGTTTGTCGCTCTTCTGGATGTCGCTGTCCAGTGTAATATCCGTGGTGGTGTTTGTTATTATAGGCGTGTGTGTAAGGATTTCGAGCGTTATTATGTCTGTCGTTATTTGCGTTTGAAGGTTTTGATAACGGCTCACGGCTTCCTGTTCCCTTAATTTTGTATATGCGAAAGCCTCAATGTTCATGTTGCCTTGGTGGAAATCTTCTTGGTTCAAGGCACCTGCGCCTTGGTAGATAGCGGCATTCTCGCTTGCGGTTTTCAGCGAAACGAGGTCATTTGTTATTTTAACGTACAGTGATGCTATCTGCAATTTAAGTTGATCGTATGCTATGTCTTTTTTTATCTGTGCCTGTTCGACGAGCAATCTCTTTCTTTTCACAGACGCACCCAGGTCGAGGATATCTTCCAATGGAATGTTTAGGTTTACGCCTACGTTCCAATAGTTCTGCTCGCTGCCCTGAAATTGGTATATCATCTGGTTATATGTGGATGAGTTGTTACCCCACATGTCGGTTTTTCCATAGCTATAGCTGGCATGGCCTCGCAGGTATGAGAATATGTGCCTTTTCTGTTTGGCGACTTCAGCCTGTGCTATTTCCTGTGCTTTGGCCAGGTCTAAAATTTGTGGATTGGACTTGGCGTTCTCAAACAGGACTGCCAGTGGCGGTAAATGGAATTTGGAGAAGTTTATGGTGCTGTTTTCACTTGAATCGAAGAAACCGGCACTTATTCCGCTGTTGTTGAACTGTGCTTTTGCTGATAGGCTTATTATCGTAAGTAAAAGCAGGCATATCGTGTGTCTAGGATTATTCATACGGTGCTTATGGTATTAAAACTTATGTTTGTTCTTAGTTGTTTTCAGACATTCTCTTTCTGTACGAATGCGGTCAAAGTCTTGAATATTATTTTCATGTCCAAAGCAAAGTTGTAGGTTTGGCCGTATCTGATGTCAAGTTGTTTGCGCTCTTCTGCCGACATTGTTCCACTATCGCCCCTTTTCTCCACTTGCCACAAACCTGTGAGACCGGCAGGAGCCATAAACCTGTCGATACTTGTATCTCCCGTGAGTTTCTCCGCTTCGTATAGAGGTAGAGGCCTGTTTCCTACCACCGACATATCTCCTTTGAGGATATTGAATAGTTGTGGCAACTCGTCTATACTGTATTTGCGAATGAAACGGCCCACTTTTGTTACGCGCGGGTCGTTTTCTATCTTTATGAAAGCGTTGTTTTTTTCTTCATTGTTTTGCTTTGCGAAATCACTTTCTGCCACCACAAAATCGTCACCTACGAGCATTACCTCCTCATCTCCGATCATTATTTCTTCGCCCGTGTCTCTGTTTTGGGTGATAAACGTATCTGCGTTATCGTCAGCATTGTATGGTATTTTTGTCGGGATACTCTCCGGATTGCCCCCCCCGGAATACTGGTTGTGAGATTTGCTCAGTTCTGTCAGATGCTTGTCCGCATCACAGTACATGCTTCTGAATTTGAGAAAATCGAATATTTTGTAGTTTGTTCCGGCTCTTTTTGACTTGAACAGAATAGGACCTTTGCTTTCCATCCTGATGGCAATGGCAGTAATAAGGAATATGGGAGATAATATTATTATCGCAATCAAGGAGAATACGATATCGAAAAGCCGTTTCCATACCGGTATCTCGAATTGTAATATTTTGTATTTTGGAGCCTTGCTGTCGAACAATATGTCTTCCCTGTCGGATATAAACCGTATTTTCTTGTTTATATCCGTCACGGTGGCATCTTTGCCTATAGTGTCGTTAATGCCGCATTTCATGTATTGGCAGCGTTCTTCGTCCGATAGTTTTTCTGTTAACAATACAATATAAATATTGTCGCATTTCTTCCGAAGGTATGTTATGGCGGTGATGTCTTCGGTGAGCAGGCCTTTCTCAAAAAGTACGATGAGGTGCTTGTGTTTCCCGTTAAACCCCGAGACGCATGCCGATGCCGCGTCTTTATAGGTGCTTGTGATCCTTATGAACTGTCCCGAAATAAACTTCAGACGTTCTTGGGTGTAGGGATTTGTCCCATAATATACTACACCTAACATAATGATTATTAGTTTGGTAGGATTTTCTTGATTCTTATTTTCAGTTCTATCGGGTTGAAAGGCTTTACTATATAATCTTCCGCTCCGATTTCAAGAAGGCGAATACGCTCGCTTGTACTATCTTCACTGCTTAGCATTACGATAGGTATGTGGCGGAACAACTCGTTCTGTTTTATCCATTCAAGGAAATCATCGCCTCGCATTTCCGGCATTCTGATGTCTGATATTATAAGGTCGGGGGTATTTCCTGCTTGCAGCCATTTTACGCCTTGTAGCCCGTCCGGAAGCCATTGTACTTCGTAGTCGCTCATGAGGTATATCGAAAGCACCTTGGCTATTGTTTCTTTGTCATCAAGAATAAGTATTTTCTTTTTCATCAGGTTCAGTTGTTTTTTCGTTATACTTGTTTTCTTAGTAAAGATTTTTACCAAAAAAGTCATTGCTTATAGAGTGCAAAGATAAGAAAAAAAATAAATAGTAGCAAATAAATATAAAAAAAGTATTTCTTGTTTACAAAAAACTTGCAGGTTAGAAAATATTTAACGAAATTTGTTCCTGAAAATAATTATAACAAATTTTGATTTAAATTTAATATTTATGGCAAGCAGATATTTATTGGGCTTTGATGTGGGCAGCAGCTCGGTGAAAGCGTCTTTGGTAGATGCGGATACGGGAAAATGTAAGGCTTCGGCGTTTTTTCCCGAGTGCGAGGCGCCGATTTTGGCCGTAAAGGCAGGATGGGCGGAGCAGGATCCGCAGATGTGGTGGAACAATGCCAAGCTAAGTTTGGCCAAGGTAATGGCCGATTCCGGTGCAAAGTCAGATGAAATAGCGGCAATAGGTATCTCATATCAAATGCACGGGCTCGTATGTGTAGACGAGAATCTTGATGTTTTGCGCCCGTCTATTATCTGGTGTGATTCGCGAGCCGTACCTTACGGCGAGAAAGCGTTCCGTGATTTGGGACAGGAGCATTGTCTTTCACACTTGCTCAATTCTCCAGGTAATTTCACTGCGGCAAAACTTGCATGGATAAAGGAGAACGAGCCTGAACTTTACGGTCGTATCCACAAGATAATGCTTCCGGGAGACTACATAGCCATGCGTCTCAGCGGAGCGCCCAATACAACTGTCAGCGGATTAAGCGAAGGCATGTTCTGGGATTTCAAAGAGGGCAAGGTGTCGGATTCATTGATGAGCTATTATGGTTTCGACGCCTCTGTGATATCCGATATCGTGCCAACGTTCAGCGTACAGAGCCGTGTCTCTGCCGCCGCAGCCGCCGAGACGGGGTTGAAAGAAGGGACACCTATAACATATAGGGCCGGCGACCAGCCTAACAACGCTCTCAGTCTGAATGTCTTCAATCCCGGTGAGATTGCCTCTACGGCCGGCACTTCCGGTGTGGTGTATGGTGTGCTTGGTGATATTAACTATGATAAGAAGAGCCGTGTGAACACGTTTGCCCATGTCAATCACATGGAGGAGCAGACCCGTCTCGGTGTCCTGCTTTGCATCAACGGTACAGGTATTCTCAATGCGTGGGTTCGCCGCACCGTGGCTCCGGAGGGAATAGGATATGCCGAGATGAACAACTTGGCGGAACAGGTGTCTATCGGCAGTGATGGCGTTACGGTGATACCTTTCGGTAACGGAGCGGAGCGTGTATTGGAAAACAAGGAAGTGGGTTGCTCGGTGAGCGGAATAAACTTTAACAAACATGGAAAGGGCCATATAATCCGTGCCGCTCAGGAAGGTATAGTGTTCAGTTTCTGCTATGGAATGGAGATAATGCAGCAGATGGGCATGGATATCAGAAAGATACACGCCGGTAAAGCCAACATGTTCCTTAGTCCGCTGTTCCGCGACACATTGGCCGGCGTGAGCGGTGCGACAATCGAATTGTATGATACAGACGGCAGTGTGGGCGCGGCTAAAGGTGCCGGTATAGGCGCAGGTATATATAAAGACAACAACGAAGCTTTCGCCACGCTCGACAAGCTGGAAGTGATAGAGCCGGACGAGGCACATCGTTCAGAATATCTGCAAGCATATTCAAGATGGAAAGAGACACTTAACAGAATACATAATGTATAACTTATCAAATAAAAAAATATAACTATGTCAAAAGAGTATTTCCCTTCGATCGGTAAGATTCCTTTCGAAGGTCCCGAG
>ERZ777011.599-NODE-599-length-52981-cov-7.434777_pt1 | contig 52981 bp, 59 predicted proteins | sample MGYA00374964_ERZ777011 | MGnify/ENA primary metagenome ERZ777011 (study PRJEB29310, sample SAMD00008975) | mouse gut metagenome | study: EMG produced TPA metagenomics assembly of the Metagenome analysis of fecal microbiota from mouse which was promoted...
AGCTGTGCTACTTCCCGAAAAAATGGTGCCCACGGCCGGACTTGAACCGGCACGGGCTTTAACACCCGCAGGATTTTAAGTCCTGTGCGTCTACCTATTCCGCCACTCGGGCAAGCACCAGTAATGTCTTCCTTTTTGTAAGACTACTTTAATATACATTACTTTTACAATTAAATCAATAGTTTTAATAAAAAAACAACCAATTTATGTAGCAAATAAATGGTGGCTCCAGCGGGAATTGAACCAGCGACACAAGGATTTTCAGTCCTCTGCTCTACCGACTGAGCTATGGAGCCAAAAAAATGGCGGTTCGTACGGGATTCGAACCCGTGATCTTCTGCGTGACAGGCAGACGTCATAGGCCTCTAGACTAACGGACCAATGGTTGCGGGAGAAGGATTTGAACCAACGACCTTCGGGTTATGAGCCCGACGAGCTACCAGACTGCTCTATCCCGCGATGTATAAAAAAAACTAAATGGCGGAGAAAGAGGGATTCGAACCCCCGCGCCGTTGCCGACCTCCTGGTTTTCAAGACCAGTCCCTTCAACCGGACTTGGGTATTTCTCCGTGTTCCTTTACATGAACAAATTGATTATAACACAGCATATTTTGCAATGTCAATTATTTTTTGCTTTTTTTCCATAGCAAAGGAGTTTTTATTTGTTTGTATGAATTTCTTTATATTTTTCTTCAATCCAAACTGGCAAGTGTTGTTTTAAAGGGCTAAATCCACGAACTGATTCTTTAACTTTTCTGTTTTCATCAATTCTATAATTTAGTTCTTTTACAGACAATATGCATCTTTTATTATTTTTATCTATATTTTTTATCTCAACATAGATAATTTCCCCAATATTCGCACACTTGTGAACATCTTTTACAAATTTATCTGAAATTTCTGATATATGAACCAAGCCACTATAATCATCATTTAGCTTTACAAAGATACCGTAAGTTTCTACTCCAGTAACTTTTCCCTTGACAACACTTCCGACCTTTAAGTCTTCCATAATTGCACCTCGCGTATAATTATAGCAAAAAAACAGATTTTTGTATACTCTTTATTAAAAATTTTCTTAAGCAATTGCTACATTGCTTTGTATAAAAAGGCATAGTAGTGCTTAAAAAACTTAAACTTTCATTGAAGACATGTTATAATCTTTTTAGGTGATTCTTATGGAAAATAAAAAGACTAATTTATCTAAAAAGGATAATAAATCTTTAGAAACTAAAAAAATCAATGAGACAAATGATAAAACAAAGATATTAGAAATAATAAATCAACTTAGACCTTATTTGAATAGTGATGGTGGCGATATTGAGTTCATCAAATATGAGGATAAATACGTTTATGTAAAATTATACGGAGCTTGTGCAGCTTGTGCTTTTCAGGATTTTACTATTCAAGATAACATTTATGAAGCAATCAAGGAAGTAGTTCCTAGTTGTAAAGGTGTAATAAACGTAGAACTTTAAATATTCAACCAATGTATCTCAATAAACAAATTGGTTGTTTTTATTTGCTTTAATAAATTTAATAAAAATTTTTCATATGATTTTCTTTTATTAATAATTATTTCTCGCTCTTCAATATTTTTATCTGACAGTAAATCAAAATAATAATTTGGGTACATTAATCTCGCTATTAAAAACATTATTTCTTTATCTGAAAGTTGATATCTATTAATTAATGCAATTACTTCTTTGAAATCCATTTCATCATAAAAGAATTTTGATTTAGTATACTCAGCAATATCCCGCGACACATAATCAATCATAAGTTCGGAAGGGTCTTTATAAGTTAAACTGTAATTTGGGTATTTTATACGAAAATGACTTATACATATTCGGGTAGCACCATTAATTCTTTTTGCTCTTTCGTTTATAGCTATAGCATTTTCAGACATGCCAATGTAATAATTCATATAATTAATTTCGTCTACCTCTCTATCTTCTGACTCTGTAATTCTTCTAATGAAATAGTCAATGTTATTTTCCCATATTTTTGAATAATCAATTGTTATGTTTGATAAAACTGGAATGTTAAGTAGATGATTCTCAATTTTATCCGCGGGGTTAATAGCCTGAAAAAGCAAATATGATTTGCCATTGTAATTAAAAGTATAGTTCCCCTCTTTAGTTATTAATGGTGGATAATAATCGCTAGTTAAATTTGGAAGTATTTGATTAAAGTTATCCATATTCTGAATTTCTTTTGCAATATAAAGATTGTTATTAGATTCAACTAATAAACCGTTGTCAATATTTTTAAATTTATCAACACTTAAATTGTAATAATATGCTATTAAATTATCCATAGTAATAGTTATGAAAAAAGTATGAGTTTTATTACCCATACTCTAAATTATCTTGATTGTGTAAAAGATTCTGGTCCTACAACTAATGTTTGATCGTTTGCTACATCAGGAGTTAGCCCAGTTGGCATAGTTACATTTACATCACTCTCGGATGGAGTTACATCAGCTATATACGCTTGGCTTCCGCTTGAAGTAGCTTGATAAGATTCTGTATTTGATGGTATTCCAGTTTCTGGTATTGAAATTTCTGGAATTGTAACCATTTCGGCTATTTGTCCATCAGTATTAAATTCGGTAGATGCTTTTTCACTCTGAACTTTACTCGCAGATCCTTCAATTAATGAAGTTTCTGCTACTCCACTAATCGTCGCTGGCTGATTATAATCAAGTGTTCCTCCCTGTTCTGGAATCTGTTTTGTATTTTGTTCAATGGAATTTTGAACAGTACTTGTAAAACTTCCTGAAACAGGTGATTGATTAATCAAAGTATTTTCTATACTTGGCGTACTAGCATCATACTCCTTAGTTTTTAAAGCTTCTATTCCTTGATTTAAAGTTTCAGTTTCTTGAGACAGATTGACTGAATCATCTCCAATTTGTGATGTTAAGACTCCTTGATTAGATAGAGATGTAGCTGGCATTTCAGTCGCCATACTACTTGGTTGGTAATCTTTTGCCCCTTGCACGTTGTTTTCTTGTATTTCTGTAGTTGAATTTTCTTCTATTTTTGCTGTTGAATCAGAGCTAACTAGCTGCGTTCCCGAAGATATAGCTGGAGATTCTGAAGCGGAAGATAACATCATATTTTCTCCTTGGGTATCTGCGCCAGCACTCTTAACCATAGTTTCATCATTTATTATCGGTTGTAAAACACTTTCTTCTCCTAAATGATCACTTTCTATTACTGGCTGACTAGCAAGATTCATTTCTGAAAGATGTGCCACTTCAATACTGTTATCTCTACTTGCAATTTTTCCCTCTGCGTATAATTTTAATTGGTCTAATACTTGTCTTGCTTCTACGATATTAATATGTTCTTTTAAATTCATAAAAACCTCCTATTGTTGTTCTTCTTGTGCTATATAATCTTGAATAATACCTATTGCCTTTAATGCGTCTTCATCTGATATTATTTCTTTTTGAATATTTCCTTCTACATTGATTGAGGCTACTGGTTCAGCTTCGTTAGTTTCCGCTGTAGTTGGCACTTTTTCTTGCTGCTCTAAAGTTTCAGAATATACCGCACTTGGAATAGTTTGAACTGGTAAAGAAGCAGATTCAACTTGTGTTGGATTGTTTAATGGCACATTTGGCTCCTCGACTGGTTCAACTAATTGTTCTGGTTGAGGTAAATCTTCTGATTGTGATACTTGTACTGGCTGTGGAGGATTTGCAAAAATATTTTGATTTGGTTGTCCGTTTTCTTGCACCGTTTCTGTTGGCATTTCAAAAAATGATGATGTTTCCGAAATAACTGGCGTTTCTGTTTGATTTGTTGAAATTGTATGAGTTGCTTGAGCATCTTTAAACGCTTGTTTTGCAACCGAAGTAACAGCTAACTTCTTTGCTTCTCCAACATTAAAAGTAGTATCACCAAATTGTAAATATGATACATCTGCAATTTCTTCTTTATGAGATATTCTTACCAATTTTTCTCTTAAAGCTGCCCAGTCATTTTCATTTATTGAATTTACAGAACCGCCTGTTGCATCTTTTTCGATTGTTTCAGCAATGTAAATTTTAGTTAAATCATTATCGACTTTTTCATTTAATGTGTAAATAAGATACTTTTTGTTTTCACCTACAATTTGTATATGAGCGATTGCCTCAACAGACATCATATCTCCATTCTTATTTAAAATTTGTATATTATCATTCATACTAGTTCCTCACCAACCTAATTTTATTTCTTTTCTAATAAAAAATATTTACAATCATAAGCACAATTTTCTTTGATGTACTTTTCTAAGTTTTCAACATTATTTATTTTAGTAACTTTTTTGTTGTCTTTCTTATAAAAGCCTTTTAACCTTAACTTTCCGTAAGCCCAGTCACCAAATATATAATCATATTCGCTAAAATATTCTGTAGTTTTTTCTTCCACACTTTCTTTATCAAACCCATCACGGTAATTTTTTACTACCTCATATTCTAAATTATTTAATTTTATTTTCATGTTATCCCCCTATAACTGACATTATTACCATTCCGATCATCAATTCTGTTGCGATAATGCTTAAAAGCAATAATTTATCAACAAATCCATTGCCCGTTGTTAAAACAATTTTCCCCCTTTTAAAGGCTTGAACTTTTTTTTGTTCTAAGTTTATTCTATTCTCTTCGATGGTAATTATATGATTAACTTTTTCTATTTCTTCTTCACTAAGAGAAGCGATTGTTTTTATGTTATAACCATATTTAGTATATAAATTACTATCTAACAAGTTGGGATTTATAGCTATCATTCGGAGTTGAGTATTTCTTAATTCGATCTTATTTGTTTCCCATGCTCTAACAATTAGACCATTATTCACTGAAACTAGTGACTTAATCTTTTTTAAGTTTCCTTCTATTGGATTAAACACTTGATCAAACTCTTTTAATTCGCCTTGTGTAAATTCTTTTCTTTTGCTTCTTTTAATAATCATTTCCATAAGAATTTTCTCTATTTCAGTCGTTAATCCTGTAGCTTTTTTTTCTGACTTGTAATTTTTCATAAATTCATAATATTCATTCATATAATTTATAAAACTTTTCATAGCATTTTCTTTTAAGTCATACATGAGTAAATTGCATTCAAAAGCCTTCTCATTATCAATCTTATAGGGTAATAAAATACTTTTTTCACCATAAATAATAGTCAATGCCTTAATTACATTCATTTCGAATGTATAAATAGCTGGATAAGTTTTATCTTCCTTATATAGCATGTACGATTGAATACCATTCTCGATAGCTGGATTTATAAATATTTTATCTACATATTTGGTTATCATTACTATCACCCTACTATAATACATAATAACATATTTTATAGCAAAAAGAAAGCCTTATGTATTTAAGTCGCTTGATGATTTGTGTATTGTACCACCATAAATACTTGGAACAGTACCCGTTATTATTTTTGATCCTATTAATAAACTAAATTTCTTGTTTAATTTTTCTTCCTTATAAGGAATATATATTTTTTGTTCAAGTATTACTTCTAAATAGACTTTTATTATGGCGTTATTTATACCGTAATCCAAAAGTTCTACTTCAATGTTACCAAATGCATGTTCATAAAAGTTTAATTTTACAGGAATTTTGGGACCTAAATTATTGATTAATGCACCATCATCAGCAAGAAAGAGTGGCACTTTTAAATAAGTATTTCTCTTGTTTCTTTTTAAAAGTGAATCATTAATCTCAAGTTCAAAAATATTATTTTGAATCTTTTTTATAACACTTACCATAATTTGATTGGCATAATTTGTATCAATGTCTACATACAATATTTCTCCTTTATCATTTTTATTAATATTAATTAATTTTTCTATATCAACATTTTCTGGAACAATATTATTTTTTATATAAATATTAGTTACCTCTTCTATTTTTGTACTTGCTATATCAAGTATTTTTTTTGTAATATTTTTATTGTAATAATCGATAAACAATAATATTATTGCGATAATTAATAATATTATTAATTCTTTATGCTTTGCTTTTACTGTCTTCGTTTTAAACCTTTTCATCATACTTAATTGTATGAAAAAAGATTGCTTTTAAAACAATCCTAAGTCTAATAATATATTTAATATATATACGGCTCCAACAACTAAAGCAATTATAATGACAAATATCACTGCTTTAATTATAATAGTTCCAGTATCATTTTTAGAAATATCTGAGAAATCATCATAAGAAGATAGGTCTATATCAAGTTTTGACAGCGTTTGTTCAACATGCTCGTCTCTTTTTTCTTCATTGAATTCTGTTTTCTTTGCCTGCTCTTTTTCGGGATCGATAACAACTAGTCTTATTTCTTTCTGAGTTTTTGTTACATCTAATGCATTATCATTTGTATCAACCTTAATTGGTTCTTCTTTGGTTTCTAATTTATTTATGGATTTTTCTGAATCAAAAGTATTATCTTCGTTATGTGTCTCATTAAATGACCCAATTGCTTCAGCTTCCTTTTTCTTAAATTCTTCTTTATTTTTGCTCTCTATCTGTGTTATAGTGCTAATTAAATTCATAAGGGTATCTTCTTCTGCTTTTCTTTCACTAATTCTTTTAGCATCTTCAACTTTTTTTAATTCCAAATCAAGATTATTTAATATTTCATATTGTGCTTCTCTTACTTTTTTTAATCTTTCTTTATTGTAATCAACATTTTTCCCTTGTTTTGCTTTTTCTAAAATAGCGTTTATATCATATTCTTTAGTATCAACAAGTGGCTGATCAATTATGGGTTCTTCGTAAACATTAGGTACATCTATACTTCTTCTTTTTGGTGAATAGTCATTGTATTTTTTATCAAGTATTTTTCCTAATTTTGTTATGTCTATGCTTTTAGCATCTTCCTCTATAACAGAAATATTAGAATTGACGTCAAAATCAGTTAATGAACTATTTTTAACATTTTCATATAAATCTTGGTTCCTTTGTGTTCGCGATTTATAAGCAATGTTAGAATCATTATATTTATCCATTCTACTTTGCATACTTTTCACCCTACTAGAATTTTATCATAATATGTATATTTTTGTATATAAAAGTTGAGTTTTAAGTTGTAAATCTGTATAATCTAAGTGTAAGGAGAAGATTATATGAAATTAAATGTTGATCAAGAAAAATGCATCGGCTGTGGAGCGTGTGTTGCTATTGCTCCAGAAAATTTTGATTTTGATGAAGAAGGTTTATCTAAAGTAATAAGCGACGAAGTAACAGAAAAAACTAAAAGCGCTGAAGAAGCTTGTCCAGTTTATGCAATTTTAATTGATGCTGAATCTAATGTAAAACAATTCCCAGGTGATAAATCTACTGATCGTCAAGATAAAAAGAACGATGATTATACAGATGAAGACATATTAAAAGAAGCTGCATAAGAAGCTTCTTTTTTAGTTATTCTGATTTTTCGATATAGTCTATTCCCTTGTGAGGTTCATCGCGAAGTAAATCATTATAATTTTGTTGTCTAAGTGCTTCATATGTCATTATTGCTACTGTGTTTGATAAATTAAGTGCTCTTACATTGTCTGTCATTGGCATGCGCATACAATGACTTAAATTGGGTTTTAGTATTTCTAGTGGTATTCCTGTAGATTCTTTTCCAAAAATAAAATATATATTTTCATTTGAATCACTATAATCGAATTCAGTATGAGGTTTATGACCATATCTTGTTAAATAATAAAATGTGCCTTTATTTTTTTTGTAAAAATCTTCAATGTTTTCATAGACTGTGTAATTACATTTATCAATATAATTGACTCCGCTTCTTCTAATATATTTTTCCTCGAGGGAAAATCCTAATGGCTTAATTAAATGAAGTTTAGAATTTGTTGCTACACATGTTCTCATAATGTTTCCTGTATTTCCAGGAATTTCTGGTTCAAACAATACAATATTAATCACAATTATCACTTCCATTTATAATTATATAATTATTAATAAAAAAAACAAGATATATCTTCTTGTCACTTATTTAATTCATACATATCGACAACTTGAACAAAATCATCTTTATTAAGCAAGTGTTCTTTAGAGTCTGCTGTATAAGTTGGAACGCCCTCTTTATAATATACTAATGCTGGAAATTTTCTAATTTCTAAATTGCCACTTAAATTAAGGGTGGCATTTAGATTTTTTAGAAAATTAGTTTCTGTCATATGTTCAATTACATTTAAATACATAACATTATCTATTAAATTATTATTCTTTAAATATTTTTTTATTTCATTTTCTGTGTTATGAACTTGCTCATCTTGTGTAAAGCTTATTACAAGGAATGTGTCAGCATTAAGTTCTTTTGTTGTTTCTTTTAAATCCTCATATAATACTTCCTTATTTGATAAAGGGCTTGTTTTACTTTTATTATCTTTATATATGTTGGATAAATTGTAAAAAGCAAAGCAGGCACTTATAACAAGTACGATTACCCCAACTAAAATTATGTAATTTCTTGATGGAATTTTTTTAGCCATACTTATCACCCTTCTATTTATATTCTAACAAATTATATGTCATTCTACAATAAAATAGTAATTAAAGTTATCTCTTTTAACGTTTGTTTTTACGTTTGTCATTTATTGGATTAACATGAATTACTGTTAAATATATTTCATCCAATTTTGAAATTTCTTTTTCTAAATTATTTGCAATATTATGGCTTTCAAAAGTTGTCATATTTCCATCGACAAATATCGTTAAAGATACTTGATATCGATACCCTATAGGAGTTGAATTAAAATGATTAATATTTTTTATTTCTGGATGATTTTTTACTATTTTTATTACTTTATTTTTTAATTCATCATTCATTCCTTTATCCATAAGAACATCGAATGATTCTTTAAATAGTTTTATCGCTACTGCAAATATCCAAGCACCAACTATGGACCCCACTATACCATCAATAAAGGTGATTCCATAAGCTCCAAAAATAGAGGCAACTAGATTTAGACTGGTTAGTATACAGTCATAAATATGATCTTTAGAATTTGCTGCAACTAATAAATTATCATACTTTTTAGCAACACGAGAAGTAATTAAATAGAGAATAAATTTAATTATAATAGTTACAATACAGACTAACAATAAGTAGTGAGAATAGTTATAATCATATTCAATGAATAAAGACTTAATTGATGAACATAAAACACTTATAGAAAAAAATACCATAAGTATACTTATTAGCATAGAAAAAATATACTCGGCTTTTCCATGCCCTAAGTTATGATCTTCATCAGCTTCCTTAGAAGATATTTTATTTCCAATAAAAGTCATTAATGAAGATATGATGTCGCCTGCGGAGTTTAAAGCATCAGAAACCATCGCTTGAGAGTGTGATATTATTCCAACAATAGTTTTTATTATAAGAAGGAAAATATTGCCAACTATACCTAAAACACTTACTAAATTTGCTGATTTGTATCGTTCCATAAATGCACCTTCTTTTACTAGCGTACGCTAATTATATCATAGATTTTAAAAATAAAAAGACAAAACTTATGTTTTGCTTAAAATCTATGTAAGTAACTTAAAATTTTCCTTTTTAAATTTGTTATTTTAGAATCTTCATTGCACGAATTATAATTTGAGACAAATGATTTGATTAACTAAAAATGAATCATCTTCTTGCTTCTTGATCAAAAGTTAATAATACAAAGTATTGAGGTGATATTTCTACTTATTTTTGTATTACTTGTTATTTTTCTCTCGTACGAGCTGTACATACATTTCCGCTTATTTTATCTAAATATAAGTATATTAAAAGAAAAATTGGCAATAATATAAGTGGAGGGATAAATATGAGTCAAAAAGAATTAAATTATTTAGAAGATGTTTATAATCATGAAAAATTGATTATACAAATACTAAACAACAGTAAAGATATAATTGATGATGATAATTATTTAACTATGTTTGAGAATCAGATAGATAGACATTCTGATTTAATGAGTAATTTAGAAAAGCTAATGGGTGATAATTGTGAATAATAAAATAGTTTTAGAAAATATATTGAATTTGACAAAATCTTTGACATCACTTTATATGTATTCAACGATTGAATCAAGTAATGAAACTTCAAGAAGCGTATTCCATCAAGGTCTTTTAGACAATTTAGAAATGCAAGATGAAATATACCAAAACATGAAAGATGATGGTATGTATACGATTGAAAATGTAAGTTCATCAGCTATTAAGAAAATTTATAAGAAATTAACAAAAGACGAAGCCTAATTCGTCTTTTAATTTTCTATTAAAATATTTGTTAAATCTTCCCATTTGGAATTAAGTTTTTCTAAATCTATTTGAAGGAGTTTGATTTTTTCGTTAATTGCATTTGATTTATTATAATCTGTATAAACATCCGTATTGAAAAGATCGCTTTCCAAAACTTTTATTTTTGTTTCACATTTAATTATTTCATTTTCTAAACGATTTAATTCCTTTTTTAACTCATAAGTATTTACTTTTTTTCTGTTTTCTGGTTCTTCTTTAACTTTTTGAGCACTTTTTTCAACTAAAGTAGTTTTTAGTTTTTCCTTTGTTGATATAGTGTATTCGTCATAGCCATAGGGATAGAAAGTTACGCCGTTTTTTTCAAATACTAGTAGCTGATCTGCTATTTTTTTGACAAAGTAGCGATCATGAGAGACAAATATTATTGTTCCTTGGTACTCGCTTAAGATGTCTTCAAGGTGTTCTTTACTAGAAATATCCATATGATTAGTTGGTTCGTCTAAAAGTAAAAAATTTGGTTTATCAAATAATATTTTACATAATTCAAGTCGAACTTTTTCTCCGCCTGATAAAACATTTATTTTTTTTAAAACATCGTCTCCTTTAAATAAAAATGAACCTAAAGCACGACGACAAATTGGCTCAGTAAGATTTGGTAAGTGACTTCTAAATTCTTGTAGAACAGTATTGTCTTTATCAATCATTGCTAAGTTTTGATCAAAATAACCTGGCGTTACATGTAAACCATAAGAAACATGACCGCTTATAGGGTCGATTAAGCCATTTAAAGTTTTTAAAAGAGTTGACTTCCCAATTCCATTTTCACCTATTACACCAATTTTTTTACCTCGCATGATTGTTAAATCTATATTAGCAAGTGGTTTATCGTAACCAATAACTAAATTATCAGCAATTAAAACTTTCTTTACGGATTCTTCCATCTCACTTAAATTAGTTTTAAATACCCGCATATCCGTCTCTAATGGTTTATCTATTAGATCCATATGTTCAATTTGCTTTAACTTTGATAAGGCCATGCTAGCTTTTGATGGTTTATATCTAAATCGTTCGTATATGCTTTTTAATCTTTTTATTTCTTTTTGTTGAAATTCATAATCTTTTAAAGTCTTCTCATAATTTTGTTTTTTTTGTTTTTCATAAAAAGTATAGTTTCCTTTATATCTGACTAATTTTCCATAATCTATATCATAAATAATATTGACAATATTATTTATAAACATACGATCGTGTGAAACTATAATCAAGGCTCCTTTGTAATTCTTTAAATATTCTTCAAGCCATTCAATGGTTTTTATATCTAAATGATTAGTAGGTTCATCAAGCATTAAGATATCAGGTTTACTTAATAGGAGTTTTATAAAAGCAATTTTCGTTTTTTGTCCTCCAGAAAATTCACATATTAATTTTGATTTATCTGTTTCTGAAAAGCCAAATTTATTTATCATTATTTCGTATTCTTTTTTATATGAATAACCGCCAAGGAGTTTAAATGTTTCTTGCAAATCCGTATATTCTTTTATGCTTTTATCTGAATTATTTTCGTTCATCTTTTCAACATACCATGATAATTTTTTCTCCATATCAATGAGATTTTTAAATGGCTTTTGAATTTCTTCTAGAAGAGTTATACTTTCATCTTCAAAATCAACTTGTTTCATGTAACCTATATTAAAAGTTCCCATTTTATTAATTTGGAATTTTTCTTCACCAACCCCCTCATCAAACATATCATTGTTTTCTAATGCACGTAAAAGAGTGGTCTTTCCAGCACCATTTCTTCCAACTAACGCGATATGTTCACCATCATTAATTTCAAAATTAACTTCTTCTAAAATTGTATTACCATTTAAAGAAACTGATGCGTTTTTGACTTGTAATTTCATAATGACCTCTTCTTATATAATTTTTATAAGTGTATTCATCAATTAAAACACTTTTGTTAATCTTCTTTAATTTCATTTTTCTTTTCATATTTTTATAAATTGATATACTTATTCCTACGAGCTTGCCCACACCAATTAAACTAAAATTAAGATTACTTTCATCTGATCCGTTATATCTTATTCTTTCTAAATCATCAATATTTTTTATGTCAAGATTTACAAGATTAATTTTAATTTGATTTTTAATTTCCTCAATTAGAATGTCATTTAAATGATCTTCTAGAATTAAAACTTTTTCTTTTAAATCGGCATAAGTATCACACACTCGATTTATTGAAGATGGGGCATCATCTATATTCTCATTTTTACTAGGAGTAAAAAATATGGTGTAATTATCTCCTTTTATAGTAAGAGGGTATTCAACTTTAACTTTCTCTTGGCAATTTTTGCACTCATGAGTAAATATACTTTTATCAACTATTTTTTTTATTTTATCACCTTCAATAGAAGAATAAATTTTAATTCTATTTTTATGTTTACATTTTGGACAAATGTATTCTTCTTTAATTTGCATAAATACCCTCCTTAATTCCAAATTATTATATCATAATTTATTATTTTATTATATAATTGTACTAGTGATGTTTATGAAATTAATAATAGTTATTTTGCTTTCTTTTTTTATAACAGGCTGCAAAGAAAAAGAAGTAGTAATACCAGATGAGGTTAATATTAGTATTAAAGATGAGGGTATCCAAGTTTATAGTGACTTTTATGCACATGACTTAATAAAAGAAACTAATACTACTATTCTTACTGAAAATAATTTAATTGATACAAATGAAATAGGAAATCATAAACTAGTTCTTGAATTTTCGTTTGAAAATAAAACATATAAAAAAGAGATATTTTACAATGTCATTGATACTACACCACCCGTATTTATAAACGCTGCAACTTCTAGAACTATTAAGGTAATGGATGAATATTACCCATGTAACGAGATTGTTTTTGGAGATAATTATGATAGAAATCCTACTTGTGAAATTGAGGGATTTTATGACTTGACTACTACTGGTATTTATAAAGTTGAATATGTTATAAAGGATTCATCTAATAATGAAAAAAGAAAGTATTTAAATATTAATGTTGTAGATGAAATCTCATCATCTGGAAATAACAATAAAAACACATCTACTTTGCCAATCGAAACTGTTATTGAAAGCAAAAAAAATGACAATACAATGATTGGTATTGATGTTTCAAGATGGCAAGAAAATATTGACTTTCAAAGTATTAAAAATGCTGGGGTTGAATTTGTAATAATGCGTATGGGAATTAACTCAGATATAGATAAAGATATATCCATGGATACATACTTTAGGCAAAATATTGAGGGAGCTAAAAATGTAGGTTTAAAGGTCGGTATATATGTTTATTCAGCGGCAACTAGTGTTGATAAAGCTTTAGAACATGCAAGGTGGACAGTTGATATGTTAGTTGGAGAAAAATTAGACTTTCCAATTGCCTTTGACTGGGAAAACTGGAGCAAATTTAAAAAATACGGAATAAGCATTCATGATTTAGATGAAACATTTAATGCATTTGCAATAGAACTTAAAAAGCATGGCTATGATTCAATGTTATATAGTAGTAAGTTTTATTTAGAAAATATTTGGCAAAATAAAATGAATTTGCCAGTTTGGTTAGCTCATTATACTAATGAAACTAATTATGAAGGAGATTATTTCTTGTGGCAAATGAGTAATGTTGGACGAGTACCTGGTATAAAAGGAAATGTTGATATTGATATTCTTTATAAAAATAAGACTAGTTTAAATTTAAACTAGTCTTATTTTTGCATAAAGTCTTGATACCATTGAGATATTTTATCACTTCTAACACTTGGATTATGTGTATATTCTAAATATTCGTTCTTTGTCATTTTTTCTTCTTTTTCGCGCCTAAAATTGTTAAATTTTTTCTCTACAAATAAATCACTCAAATAACTTTGCAGTAAAGTTATTTTATATTCTATAGAATCATTGTTTATTTTATAACGTAAGTAAGAATCATCAACTTTAAACTTATCAAAATTACTTTCTAAATCATAATCATCCGATATATCAACATTGTTAATGTGATAGCTTCTTATTTTACCTAAAAGCAAACTTATATCTTGTTGATAAGCTTCCTTTATTTTTCTTACGTCATCACGATCTGTTGACAGCATGTTGTATAATTCATTATATTCATCAGTCATATAATCACCTTTTTCCAAACCCGATTTTTGCTTCACTTTGTATAGCCATTGAATAACATTTTAATGCATTTCGATAATATTCACGATCAGTTTCTGATAATAATTTTGCATCATAAGCTTCATCAACTCTATCATAAGCTGAGGCAATATTTTTATTTAGACGCACTTCTGTTCCAGCAATATTGCCTAAATTATTTGAATCGTGTTCAATAGTTAAAACATCTTGTTTAATGTTACTTATAAGCTCATTTAATTCAACTTTTACTCTTTCAACCTCTGGTGATTGATATCCAATTGTTGCATCCAAATTTAATCTTTTTTCATTTATTCTATTGAATAATAGCTTAAACTCGCTTTTTAATTGGATATCTTTAATTCCTTTATCTATGGCATCTTGATATCTTTCAAGAGCTTTGCCTAATAAAGTACTGTACTCATCTAATGTTGTAAAACCATTTAATTGATTATTCATTGAATTTATTTCACTGAAAAGAACGTCAGTATATTCTTCTGCATTGCCATTTACCTTTATTAAACTTCTTTGTTTGCTAGTAATTAGTTCACTAACTGATTGTATGTATGGTTCAAGTTTATCAAATACCTCGCTTGAGCGAGCTTCAGCAACTATTGTATTAAAGTCTTTAGATTTAGATTCTAAATCGTGTGAATTGCTAGTTGCATTAATTGTCTGTTTTAATTTATTAAAAATACCGCGATAATATTCTTCAGCTGTAACAGACTCTTTTTTTGTGTAATTATTAAGAAGTGAAGCTCTTTCTTCATCGGTTAACAGACTTGATGTAACAACGGGTATTTCTGCTGTTATCTCAAGGCCATCATTTTCCTTCAATCTAACTTGTATTTCACTTACTAAACCTGGATTATCACCAGTCTTGTTATATTCATCTTCTTTTGCTTTTGCAATCTTTTCTTGTTCTTCTTTTAGTAATGCTGCTTGATGTTTTACAATTTGTGTTACAAATTCTTCTATTGGGATAGACTCATCACCGACTAACACGGTATCTATTGAATCCATTTTAGTTGGTAAAATATTTGCCAAATAATCTCTAACTGTCGTGGCCATTCCGTCTAAAGTTGATGTAAGAATCTCCCTATCTATTTTTTCAATATAAGAAATCATATCCATACATAATTCAGCCTTATCCTCAATTGTGGGCTCACGATATTCTTGATGAAGCAATTTAATATATAGTTCAGATAGACTTATGCTAGAGTTAATATATTCAATTGTCCCATCTTCTTGCATATTTTCAAGACAATAATCTACTAAATATTTACGAGCTGATATAAATGATTTGGGGCCTATTTGAATAACATCTTTGAATAAAGGAGAGTTTTTTATAAATTCATCGACAGCTTTTACCCTAAAATCCTCAAGTGTAATTACTGGAAGTAATTTGGTTTTTATGCATTGCACTACAATTTCAGGCTCTGCTCCTGGTTTTAGATAATTAATAAAACCATTTTCGAGATAATCAAATAAAAGGATTGGTTTCCCATTGGATATGATTGTGGCACTTTTAAATGAATCTGGCAATATATTTTCGGCTTTTTTAATAATGTCAAGATTTTTCATTCATATCCTCCTTTACTTTACATATTTAATTATAACAAAAAAAAGGATTATTTAGTAGTCCTTTTTTAATATAAAATTCTTAAACATCATTGATTTATTCTTTTAACTCTATAAAATAATTTGTAATATGAGTAAGATACGTTATTAACTATATTCTAAAATAATAAACTTTTATTGTATTTTAATAATTTATTAATCATTTTGATGTAAGACTTCTTTGATTATTTTGTCATCAAAATCAAAATTGTGATATTTGAATGTTTCCTTATTTATTCTAGCTAAAAATGCTCCAATTTCAAGATTATTTGATCCTTCAACATTATTTTTCTCACTTTCCTCTTCATTTGTATAATCAAATGAGATAAGAAGGGAAGCAAAGACATTTTTGTCCGATTCAAAAAATTTATTATGAACATCACTTGTAGCCAGTAAGAAAACAATATTTAAACCAGCAAGTTGACTTATAATTCCGGATAACATTTTTTCAGTGTCTTCTTCACGGAGTAAAAATTTGTCATCATCAATCGCTATTACTAGTAAAGGAATTTTATCCTCTCGATTCTCATTATATTCATCTATTGTTGTAACACCAGATGATTTTAGAATATTCTTTCTATTTTCTACTTCTTTTAAGACTTTGGATAAGGCAATAATGGATTTGTCCATGTCATTAATTGCCTTATAAACGGGATAATTCGTATCAACATAATAATTTAATTCAACTCCTGATGTATCAACTAGTATAAGTTCCATCTCAAGTGAAGTATACTCACTTATTAATTCCAATAATATTTGATCTAATAAGATAGATTTTCCGCTGCCAGTTTCTCCAGTTATAATAATAGATGGAGCTTTTTTAATATTAACAGTTAGCTTCTCGCCCGAATTTGCTACACCTAAAACTAAAGTTCCTTTTTCAATTTTACTATCTATAATATTTCTAAAATTCATGAGTCCTCCTAAAATTCAAAGTCACGTATTTTAACTAGTAACTTATTGATTATTACATCTTTCCCTTCTAAAGGAACATTTATTGACAGAAAAGAATTGTTTTCTGTATCTTCAACTTCCGTTATATATATATCATCTTTATCAATATCAATTATTTTATTATCAATTAACAATTTCTTTATTGCTTTCTCGCTAGCATTTTCTAAATCAAGTATTGATATAAATATTGTAGCATTTGTTATACCATAAGATGACCATACTTCTACTCGATAAGGTCTTCCATCATTAAGTACCCCCTCATTATATCCGATATTACAAACCTCTGTATCACTTGTAAAATCTAAAGTATCTCTAATTATTTGTGGATAATTCATATACTCACCTCTTAATCACTATAATTCTCTTTGCTAACTAAGTCTAGATATACTTTTATTATATCTTCTTCTTTAACTTTTAAGTCTCTTAAAATAGATAATGCTTCTTCCATACTTATTTCAAAAAAACAATTATCACGTGCCAAGATATCTAAGATAATCGAATATTTTTCGTTATCAACTGCCATTAATATTTTGGCTTGCTTTCTTAATTTATCTAACAATTTTATCACCTACATATTTGCTAATTCCGGGTATTTCAGTATTATCAACATAATAATATACGTTATCACTTAAAAGAGATGTTAGTTCTTCTATTGAAACGCTTCTTAAAACTTCTTTTGACATCTCATCAATAATGAAATACGTACAATCATGATCAATTACAGAAATAATTGTAACTGGAGTTAAGTAATTAGTTTGTTTATTTTGTCTTGCTAAGATGTTGATTGAAATATTTGTATTACTTGAAAAAAGGGTTTTAAACAGCTTCTTTTCGTAACCAACCATATCCATACCTTTAAGATCTAAACGAGTAATTTCTTTAAGAAGAATATATAACTTATCAACAGTACTTATTTTTGATGATTGCATTGTTTGTTTATACGCAGCAACAGAATCTTTAAATCTTTTGTTTACTCTCTTTTTCTCTTGAATATCAGCATAAATTTTGGCAACTAGTTCATTAAATTTCTTTTTTGTAATTTGATTTTTATTTAGAGAAACAATATTTACAAGTTTATCATTTATTTTGGCGTTTATTATATCACTCTTCTCGGGCACAGCAAGAGAGTTAATAGCAACTAAATATTCTCCATATTTAAAAGTGATCTTTTTATTACCAAAATCGTTACCATTCATAAGTTCTTGATCTAATGTATAATCCATTTTTAAATCAGCTAAAATTGATGCAAATATGGCAAAAAACTCATACATAGTTATTTTATTATCGTACTGATTCTTTTTATTAATATTTTCTGTTTCCTCGTGAGTTTCGTGAATTGAAGGAGATATTTTCAAATAGTAATCATCATCTAAGGAAAATACTTCACATAATTTTATATAATAATAAATTGATTTTTCAAATTTAGAATACTTAGGGTCTATTTCAGCATTAAGAAAATCATTTAATTGTTCAGACATCTCGATTTTTTCGATTATACTTTCGCCAAATTCATTTGTGTCATTTTTTATACGATTTTTATTAATTGATTCAAAATCTATTAAAGAATAGTTTTTAATATTTTTATATCTTGTTATAAGTTCTTCAGGTAAAACATACTTTATTAGAATTCTTTCTCTTTCAACAAAGTCAACTAAAGCATACGCTAATATATCTTTAGCATATCCATAGTTTATACTACCATCTAAAAACTTGGTAAAGGTCTCATCACTACAAGATAAAATGTTGATTAAAATGGAAACAGGTATTTCTAGGCATTTATCATTAACATATATTCGATGGTTTGTGTTACGATATTTTTGTTCACAGGAAAAGAGCAAACATGAACTTTTAATTACAGCAGAACGCATCAACTCTTTTTGAGATAACTCGCTGCTCATCTGATTTAAAGCTGTAATAAAGTCTTTCCTTGTAAGTTTTATTGATACTATAGTATCTTTATCAATAATAAAATCTATTCTAGCAGCTATACCTAAATCATTATCCAAATTAGTTTGAAGATATTTATTCATTCCTTCATCAGTTAATAAATCGTGAATAAGTTTTTTACTTACTTGCTTTTTCTCATCAGGATTCACAGTTATTAAATCTGTTTCCTTATATTCTAAAAATAATTCTTCTTTTTTTATTACAAGTGATGAGGCAATATTTTTTCTTATAGATTGGCCAAAAGTTTCAGCAACTTCTTCTTGAGTATAAAAGTTTGACTTATTCAAAAAACTTTCATATGCATTAACTTGAGCCATAGATATTACCTCCTTATTACTTTTATTATAACATAGAATTTAATCTCCCTTATTATTAAGTACACTTTTTACATCAAGTTGTGTAAAAGTAAAACGAGTTATTTCATATAAAAAAAAGAAAATTGATAATACGTTCAATTTCTTCTCTTGGTGTATTCATTATCATTTATCATATGCTAATTCTTGCAGATTCTTAAAAAGTAAAACATTGTAAGAAATAAAATATATGAGTATTACAAACATATAGGAAATAAATATGTACATTATGTAAGCTTTAAAAAAATCAAAATCAATTAAAATACTAAATAGAAGGGTAAGAATAAGAACTAATAAAAGGTATATTATAAATAATGGAATCATGTAGGCATAATCAAATATTATAATTGTCTTATTTTTAGCTCCTAATGCCTTTAAAACATATTTAGTATTCTTATCTTTATTTAATTTATTCTTCATTATATTAATACATATAAAATATAGTAATAGGGAAATTACCGATAATCCAACAATTAATAGATATTTAATTCTAGTAAAATGAATTAGCTTTTCTACTTCTGTTGATAAATAGTATTCAATATTCTCTTTTTCTAAATAGTTGATGATCTTATCTTTATTATATCTATTAATACTTAATATACATTCATTTTGGATGTAATCTGGACACTCTTTAATATTTAAAAAATTCTTGTTTAAAACATCTTTGTCTTCAACAATAACTCTTGCCGTCATTTTTTCATCAAGTGCTAAATTAAGTTTGTATTCATAATAAAACATTCCCATGAAAAGTGTACAATTCAAAACATATATAAAAAACAATAATAGAATATTGCTATAATTTTTTTTATTCTTTATAAAATATATAAATGCAATTGAATTCATAATTTCACCTATTTAAATATTCAGATATACTCTTCTTTTTTATTTTTTTTAAAGCAACCATATTTGCTAAATACATAATAAGAATAGCTAATGGGTAATAAATGAATAAAGCTAGAAAATCTGGTATTACTTTTATTCCAATAAATATAAATGGATAATTATAAACTAATATATACACAATTGTTAAAATAAAAGTAATAAATAGTAAAGAGTAAATTATACTTTTTATTATAATATAAATACTCTCTAAATTTATTAAAGATTTATATTCTGTGTCTGTTAGTCCAATAGTTTTGTAAATTGAATATTCCATTGTTTTATCCTGTATGCTAGACATTGTAAATTTTACTAAAAATATAAGTGCAAACAAAGATACAACATAAATTATGTAATATCGAAAATTGGCTAGGAATTTAAATAAATCATCATGAAATTCGAATGTTGCAGCAAGATCAAAGCCTTTATGTAGAAGGTCTTTCCTTACTTTATCTTCATTTTTATAACTATCCAACTCAACCATATAAAACTTAGTATCTATGACTTGATTATTATGTCCTTCCATACTATAATTATGCATTTCAAGTACTAATTCACGAGATGCGTAACACTGAGCTTGATCTATGCCAGAAGCATCATTTTTTATAGTTTCAACAATTCTTAAAGGATATTGTCTTTTGATATCGTTACCATTATTTACTTCAACAACAAGAGTTTTATTAATGTATTTATCCATATTTGTTAAAGTACTGCGATGTAAAAAAGGAGTTGTTTCAATTTCATCAGCACTAAATATTTTTGGACAGACTATTGAATTCTTATCAACGTATTTATTATTAGATAATTTATTCATTATTTCAGTGGATTTACCTATGAGATAAATATCACCGGGGAATTCTCTATCATCTAGTTTTATTGTTGATACAAATTCACTCCATTCATTTTGTTCAAAAACATCAATAATATGTGGAGTTGATTTTATAGTGTCAATATTTTCTTCAACGGTTTTATCTTCTGTAATTGATCCAATATGGTAGTAATCAAAGTCATTTTGTTCCACATAATCATTAAAGGCATACTGAGTTATACTTCTAGTAAGGCTAAAGCAGACAAATATAATTATTGATAAAAGAACATTTACAATTATTTTTCTTTTGCGGTTTTTGGACTTATCACTTATTATAATATTTAATTTATCTTTTAGGCTCATATTTCGTTAATATTCCCTTCTCCAAATTATAAATTATGTCAGCATATTTTAATACTTGATCATCATGTGTAACAATAATAACACACTTATCTTTTGAGATTTTTTTTAATAACTCAAGGATGTTTTTAGCATTTTCTCTATCAAGATTTCCAGTTGGCTCATCAGCTAAAATTATATTTGGATTATTTACTAAGGCACGAGCAATTGCAACTCTTTGTTGTTCTCCACCACTTAATTCGCTTGGCAAATGGTTACTTCTTTCATTTAAATCAACAAAATCAATCAATTCTTTTACTCGATCATTATCTTTATTAGTAAATAATGAAGAACCTGAAATAACTAATGGCATTAATATATTGTCATAAACATTTAAAAAATCTAGCAAATTGAAGTCTTGAAAAACTATTCCAATACTTTCGTTTCTAAACTTTGATAATTCCTTATCATTTAATTTGCTTATTTCTTTATCTAAATATTTAATATTTCCTTTGTCTAAACTAGTTAACGCTGCAATGCATTTTAATAGTGTTGACTTTCCTGAACCACTTTTACCAACTATTGCATATAACTTTCCTATTTCAAAGTCTATTGATAATTTGTTTAGTACATTAATACGATTTTTATCCTTAATGTACTTCTTTTCTATGTTTTCAATTTTCAATATTTTTTTGTTGGTCATATTTATCTTCCATTCTATATTTATAATAATAACTTATTTAGTTCTAAGTCAATACAAAGAAAGAGAAATTAGAAACTATATCTAATTTCTCAAATAATTATTTTATGATATTTGTCCTAAGCGACCTATAAATCCTGCATATGCTTCATTATTTCCGCTAACTCCAAAAGCATTTGATTTTGCAGCTATTTGGTAGTAATATGTACCAGCTGAATAATCACCATAAACTACATTTACTCTTGTATGAAAAGCAGTTGGAGCTTCTTCAACTTGTTTTATTTTAGTTCCAAACAATTCATTTTTTGTTAATGCAAATAAAGCTTTTTTTGGTAGGCTATCGTCGAATATTGTATCAACATCGTATACAATTCGAAATTGTCCCTTAGTAAATTTCTTTGCTGCCGTTTTGTCTGTTCCGCCTGGCATTACAGTTACATTTGATTCATATTGACTTGCTAATGCTCCTAATGGAACAAGCACTAAAACTGCAACTACAATAAAAGATAATATTCTTTTTTTCATTTTTTCACCTCCTTCTTTTTTTAAATCTATATTAAACTTCTAAAGTTTAATACCCGTTTAATTCTTACATTCATATTTTCTCTCTTGCACGTTCAATATAGCATAAAAATCAATAAAAATGGGAGTGAATTATATTCACCCCCCCCTATTTTTATTATTTTATAAATTATTGCTGCTTATTTTATTTTTTTTATTAAATGAAACAATCTTCTTTCTTGTTCTGTTGTTTCTTCTTTTTCTAAATCTAATTTAAATATGTCTCCATCAATTTGTTTGTTTTCATCAAACACATAATATAAAACTTCATTGTCATCTATCATAATATTATATACGTAATTTAAATTGTTTTCTTTCATATCAATATATAATCTGCTTGGATTTTCTTCATAGAATATGAAGTTGTACTCCATATTTTTTTCCTTTATTATGTAATTATAAGTTTTATCTCCTTTATATTCGAATCTCTCTTTAATTATTTTCTTGAAATCTGCATTTTCATCTGGAGATTTTTTATTAATAATCTTTTTCCCATCTGAAACTTCACGAGTTTTTCTAAAGAACAAATGGTTATTTGAATAGTCATTCTCTAAATTAAGTTTTACTGTTTTTTCTACTCCTTCTTCTGTTAAAGTCATGTATAAATTATCAAGTTGCATATTTTTTTTATTAATTTTAAAATACTCATTATATCCAGGATAATCTACAATTAATGTATCCTCTATTCTATCTGTTGAGTAAAGAAGATGATTAATATTTTTATAATCATAGTATACTTTAATATTTGTTATCTTTTCTTTATTTCTATAAATAATATTTCCCAATCTAAAGTATATTTTTTCATTCGTTAATACTAAAAAACCATCTGTAAGTACTACTTCTGAATCATTTGCTTTTACTAAATACACCTTGACCGAATCATAAGAATTAAAAAAATAATACATCAAAAAGATGAAGAATAATATGACCAAACTTGCTATAACTGTTATTAATATTTTAGTTTTCTTCTGAAATTTATTAGTAATACTAATTTTGTCATCATAAATACTTTTTATTATTTCTTCTTTATTAATTTTGTCATTTTTTCTTTCTCCTAATAATAACTCATCTATAGACACATTGAAAAGACTAGCAAGTGTTAAAAGACTATCGTAAGTTGGTATACTTTTCCCGTTTTCCCATTTACTTATCGCTTCCCTTGTTATATAAACTTTTTCTGCTAACTCTCCTTGACTTAATCCCAATTCATTTCTTAATTCCTTAATAAAGTTTCCTATCCTCATATTATCCATAATACTTCACAAACTTATTATAGCACAAAAAAAGAAAATACTTTCGTATTCTCTATTCAGTTCTTAAAGCCTCAACTGGGTCTTTTTTACTTGCCATTCTTGATGGAATTAAACCAGCTATAAGAGTTAACATTATACTAATTATGATAAGTATAACTGCACCTGTATAAGGAAGAGATGCTATACCACTTATATTTAAGGCATTTTTTATTATGATATTTACTGGAATATTTATTAAGCATGTTACTAATATTCCCATAAATCCAGCACATGCACCTTCAATCAATGTTTCAGCATTGAACACTCTTGAGATATCTTTCTTACTTGCACCTATTGCTCTTAAGATACCAATTTCTTTTGTTCTTTCAATTACCGAAATATAAGTTATAATTGCAATCATTATACTCGATACAATTAAACTAATTGCAACGAAGGCGATTAATACAGTTGAAACAACATTAACAATACTTGATACAGATGACATCATTAAGCCAAACATATCTGTATATTGTAATTGCTCTTCTTCATTTTTATCTTTGTTATATTCATCAATAATATCTGTTATTTTTTCTTTAGCATCAAAATCTTTTGGATAAATATTAATTGTATCTGGATTTTCTAGGTCAGAAATTCCTAATTTTGTTAAGTTTTGTTCATAAGTTGAGGAAGCAAAACTTGCCATTGTCTCCATGTATGATGCTAATTCTTCTTTAGACATTTTTTGAATTGCCATCATTTGCTCTTTTGTTAAACTGCTCATATCAAATGAGGAAGACTCACTAAATTTCTTGCCTGTGAAAATATTTTTATCTTTGTTTTTAAGTTGTTCTTTAGCAATATCTGTTTCATTAATTTCATTTACGATTTTTTCCCATAAAGAATGTGTGTATCCTACAAGCCCATAACCAGAATCAGAAACAGATTCTTCATTTGGTTTTATTATACCAACAACTTTTAATTCATCGGCATTTTTTATTATTTTTTTCATGAATTCGTCGTCTTTACTTTTATCAATCCATACTCCATTACTTTTCTTATAAAAGTCTGTATTTAAAACTAATTTAAAACTTAAGTTTAACAATTCATCTTTAGTGAATGTTTTATTCTCAAACTCAACACTTTCACCACTAACCATGTTATTAAATTGCTTCTTTAAATCGTCTTGATCTAAAAGTCCTAAACTGTATAATGTATAATCTGATATTTCTCCATTACCATTAAGAATAATAACTAACTCGTTATATTCTTTAGGCCAAGAACCAGCAACTAAGTCAAACTGACTTTTATTGAATTCTTCATTTTCTAAAAGTTCAGTGAATACATCGTAATTAGACATGTATCCTGAGTAAACACTAGAAACTCCATCTGTACCCATACCAATAGCATCTAAGACAGTTGTCGGATTAACTCTTGTAATTTTATTTAAATCGTTTTTATATAGATTAAGCTGGATATTATAGCCATAAACTATATCAGTTACATAATCACTAATTTCTTTTTTATCATTCTCAATATATTTTTTAAATGATGCCAAATCATTCACTTTAACATCTTCTGTTATACTTGAGAACATATCTCCCATTATATTCTTGGAATGAATTAAATCATCGTCATATTTTTCTTCTTTTCCTGAATCCATAAAAGATAAAAGCATACTAGAAATATCAACTGATTCTTTTGATATTGTAAGAGGATATGAACCTAATGTTTCTTTTTCAGTTTTGTTGATATAGTTTTGAATACCGTTTGATAGAGATAAAATAAGAGCAATTCCAATTATACCAATTGAACCAGCAAATGCGGTAAGTATAGTTCTTCCTTTTTTTGTCATTAAATTATTTAATGATAAGGAAAGTGCTGTTAACATACTCATTTTGCTTTTTCTTGTTTTTTTATTTTCGGATACTGGTTCTTCTTTTCCATCAAATGGATTTGAATCATCTGTTATTTTTCCATCTAATAAACGAACTATTCTTGTTGAATACTTTTCAGCAAGTTCAGGGTTATGTGTAACCATAATTACTAATTTATCTTTAGCTATTTCTTTAAGTAAGTTCATAACTTGAATGCTTGTTTCAGAATCTAAGGCACCTGTTGGTTCATCAGCAAGTAAGATATCTGGATCATTTACTAAAGCACGTGCTATAGCGATTCTTTGCATTTGTCCGCCGCTCATTTGATTAGGCTTTTTATTCATTTGACGTTCAAGTCCAACTTTTTTTAATACAGCCTTACTTCTTTTTCTTCTTTCCTCTTTACCAACACCTGATAAAGTTAATGCTAACTCAACATTTTGTAATGCCGTTTGGTGAGGTATTAGATTATAACTTTGGAATACGAATCCAACACGATGATTTCTATAAATATCCCAATCTTTACTTTTATACTTTTTAGTAGATGTACCATTTATTATTAAATCTCCCGAATCATAATTATCAAGGCCACCAATTAAATTTAACATAGTAGTTTTACCAGAACCTGATTGACCTAATATAGATACAAATTCATTTTCTCTAAACTTTATAGATATACCATCTAAGGCTTTTTGAGTTAAACCAGCTGTATGATATATCTTAGAAATACTCTTTAATTCTAACATATTTTCTCCTTATAAATTTTCTATAATTAATGAAACAATACTTATAAAAATAAGCACTGCTAATATTATAGTCGAGATTCGTGATATATACAATCTTTTTATTGACTCATCTATCTTTTTATTTGATGAATCCCCGCTCTCAATTAATTTTAAACCAAATGATTTTATATTACTTAAATCATTTTTGGATAAAAGATACACTCCTATGTCTGAGTTATAGTCAATATATTCAATGTCTTTGGGTGTTTTAATAATTAAGAAGAACATTAAAATGTCCCCAATAGCCCCACCAAAATTGGCAATAGAAAGGAGCGTTAATAAATTTAATTTTAATACTAGTGATAAGGGAAATGTTATAAATGTTAATATAATTAATGGTAGTAATAGGGATATTAAGATGGCGGACTTACTTATCTTTTCTTGGCATAAAGCATACAACACTCCTTTTTCTAGTTTTATACCAAATTTAAGACTTTTCTTATTCTTAGCAAATAAGGAAAATCCAAGGGCGTGAAGAAGTTCGTGAATAATAAAATATATCAATAAAGATATAAGCAAAAAACCATTGGATAGACTTGTATATACATTTATACCAATTATTTCTAATATTACAATTGGCACTATCATCATCACTAATGAAAGTATATTAGCTACTAGCATATTTAATTCATATTTATAGTAGTTTTTCATAAAATCACCTTAGCAACATTATAACATAGTAATTTGCAAATTAAGACAAAACAAGTTATAATAAACAACCGTGATGAGGATATGAAATTACTATATTTTGATGAACAATTAAATAGCATGCTAGAATATAAAATTTTAACTAAAGAGGATATCAATTTTTTTGTTGGTAGTTTTTTAAAATTTCTTAATATCGAATCGCATTTAAAAAAAATTAGATTTTCAAGCTTTCAAGATAAAGACAATTTAGCTTTTTACAATTGGTATACTATGATACTAGAAATTGATTATGACAATTTAATTAATGACGCTATAGATAATTATAATATTGAAACAGAAAATAAATCCGATTTTGTTCTATTTATTAATGTGATGATTCTATCATCTTTAGTACATGAAATTACTCATATTTATCAAAATTATCATAGATATGATGGTGATGTCTTATCTAATTTAATTAATGCAAATTCTAATCTATTAGATATTATCGAGGAAGAAGAATATAATGAATATTGGAATCTTTTTATTGTAGAAAGAGACGCCATTATAACTTCGTACGAATACGTGATTATTTTATTGAAAAGATTTATAAAAAATGAACGGATGTATAATTTCTTCTTAGAAGAGCTAGCCCTTAATTTAACTTGTGGATATAAAGTCAGATTAAAAAAGATTACCTCTCCACTACAAATAGTTAATAAAAGATTTTCTAAACGAATTCTTCCTAATTTAAGTATGTATGATATATATGACTCATTAAAGTATGGGTTCCCAATAACTCGTGATGAATTCTTGAATTTTGGAAAAGAAAAGAAAAAAATTATTACAATAAAAAATAACTTGCAAGGTTAATTCAATTGTGCTATTATATAGGCAATTTTAAGGGGGACAATTATGGGAAATATTCCAAATTTGATTGATATAGAAAGTTATTGCAACGAACTTGCTACAATATCAGATATAAATGTTAATATAATTAGATTTATAGTGTTAAGAAATTTTGCTAGTGTTTATTCTAGCCAGGATATTGCCTTTACTGATGCCACAAATAAAATTGAAAATGAAATAATAGAAATAATAAATAAAAAGCATAATAATGATTCACAAAATAAATCGTTGAAAGTTGCAATATAAAACAAGTTCAAAATTTAGAACTTGTTTTTGTTATTTAAAAAACCACATTTTTGACATAAATTCTCAGTACGATAATTGTTCTTAAAGCCATTTAACATATTTTGATACTTTTCGCTTTTAATTATAGTAAATAATGAATCTTTATATATATTCCCCAAATTAATTGAACCCTCAGAATCGAGACAACAAGGTATTACAGTTCCATCCGCTAGAATGCCTATATGGTCTTTTAATGCATAGCAGGGTCCTTGATACGAAGCTTCATTAGCATTATTTGGCCAAATGAATTCTTCATGCGTACTTATAAAGACATTGTTACTTATTGTTGAATTATTTTTTATATGTTTATAATTAATATTAGTCTTATATTTTTCATTTATTTTATTTACTATATATTCACGATTATTTGAATTAGTCCATAATCTATAAGAAATAAATGTATGTTCTTTTAAAATGTCTGTAACAGCAAATATATTATCTAAGTAGTGATCTAAATCTTTATTTGTAGATCCTTTATAACTATGCAATGATATATTTAGTTGACGAATATTTTTATTATCTTTTATTAATTTAATTAAGTAACCATTAGTTGTTATATTTACTTGATAATTTTTGCTAGCTAAGTTAATCAATTCATTAATATTGGGATGAAGTAAGGGTTCACCTAATATATGTAGATAAATATAGTCTGTATATCCTCTTATACTTTCTAACACTTTTTTAAAGTTTTCAACAGAAATAAACTCTTTTTTCCGTTTTGATTTAGCACAAAAAGGACAATTTAAGTTACAACTATTTGTAATTTCGATGTATATCTTTTTAAACTTTTTCATTTACATTATTTTCTGGAAGTATAGCAGCAGCAAGGGTTCGTACCATATTTCTTCTTTCTTCACATTTATCTTCAAGGTAATCATTTGCATACGAATAACCAAAAGAAATCGCGCTTTTTCTTGTGTTTATTTCTTCAAAATAGTCGGCTACATTCAATAATAAAGTTGATAGATAAATAGTCAATAAATAAGCGGCTTCTAAGTCAGGAAAATTATCAGTTTTATTTCCTGTTTTTAAATACCTTTTTAGTATTTCTAAACATTCGAAGTATAAACTTAGTGTAGAATTAGCAGATTCAAGTAGTTTTTTTTCATCAATATCACCGTTTGATGTAAAGAAGAAAGCTGCTTTATAGTAGAATAAATATCTTTTATAAGTTTTGACTTCCTTTTTAGCATAAGAAATGTAATCATCTATTTCAATAATTATATCTATTACATCATCAACAAGTGACTCATCACCTGCCTCGTAAGCTCTTATAACATCAATTTTTCTAGCAACTTCCTCTTGCTCTTCTTTTGTTAAAACATCTTCCATATTATTCCCCCTATCACATGATTATTTAAAATGGATTTGCATTTAAAACATCTAAATCGAAGTAGAAACATACTTCTTCGTATTTCTCTTCGCCAATAGTTACTGTTTTTTCTTCAACAATTGATCCGCCTAAATCTTTATAAAATGCTTTGGCATTTTCATTATCCTTAAAGCACCAGATTATCATATTATCACATTTTTTCTCATGTAATAATTTAGCTGTTTCCTTAAATAAGGATGACCCTATACCTTTATTTAATTCTGTTGGTTTGATATATAAACTTACAAGTTCAGAATCATACTTATCATCACTTTTAATATCAAAACATGAGTATCCTAATACTTGTGAATCTTTAACAGCAACTAATACTAAATCTTTATATTCTTCAAACGAAGCAATATATCTTTCCGTCTGTTGTTGATAATTTAAGCTTTTTAAATATTTTGCAGAAATTATATTATCATATGCATTACGCCAACCGTCAACTTTTATATGGGCCATTTGTTCTTGATCTTCAAGTCTATTTAATCTAATTAAATATTCATCTCCCCTAGTTAAGTACTCTAATGCTTCATGCATCATTTTTAATGATGAAATTATTAAGTCATTATCGAGCGCGTAAGTTATACGACCAATTAATTCATCTTTTTTAGGCCAAGAAATGGATTGGCCAACTAAGAATCTTATACGGCATGTTTTATAAAAAAATTTAAGCAAATCTCTTTCAGTATTAATAATACTGCCTTTATATTTCATCCCCTTTACCTTTGTAAAATCAAGAATAGCAAAAAAACCTGCTTCTGGAATTAAATTATTGGGTATACTTACAAAGGGCATTCCTTTTAATAATTGGTCGATCTCTTCTTGACTTAAGTTAGTTTTTTTTAATTCTTCTAATATTAAACTCTTATACTTAATATCAACTGTATCAATTCCTTCAACTAAAGAAAGTAATAAGTTAAATTTAAGTTTGTAAATATGTCTTAACTCTTCAAAATACTCCTTATATACAATATTTCTTTCTTCAGTCGTATTATACGCCCCTGCTAGAGCTTGACCGACAATATCAGGTGCAGAGTCCATGCCTTGAAATATTCTATTTATAAGTTCTCTTATAATTATTTCATCGGCTACTACAAAACCAGCACGTAGACTTGCAAGACCATAACTTTTTGATAAACCAAATAAAGAAATTGTATTTCTAAAAGTTCCTTTGATTGTCGATATCGGTTTTGCAATATTTTTTTCCTCAAAAGTTACATCACGATAAACTAAATCATCGATTATAAATGTTCCTCTTTCTTGGCAAACTTTAGCAATTTGTTCTAGTCTTTCACTTTCACTTTCTCCCATAACTTTTCCTGTTGGATTTGAAGGATTAGTATTTAGAAACGCTATAACTCTTGGAACATATCCTTTTCTTCTATTATATACTTTTTGTAAAGCTTCATTTATATCGTCTATTTTGTTTGCTAACTTTTTCGGATTTACAAGCCAACCATCTTCCTCTTCTAAAGGAAGTATTTCAACCTCGGCACCTGCTCTTTCGGCACGGATTGTGAAAAGTCCATAATTTGGTCCAGGTATTAAAATGACGTCTCCTGGCTTAGCAATAATATTTATTATCATGTTAAAAGCGATTGATGTTGAAGGCAAGAAAGTAATATTATGAACACATAAACCATGAGAGTCAATATCATCATAAGAATAAGGAACATCATTTCTAAATCCTAATGATTCAATATAGTCTAAAAGAATTGCTCGTATGTTATCATCTCCTTCAGTATAAGGATATTTAAACATTAAAGAAGTATCTAAAGACTCTTTCATTCTTTTAATTGATAAAGGAAAAGGCTTAAAATTAGTAGGATTTCCACCACCTAAATCAATATCTTTTTTTACAGTGATGAATTCATCACGTACTTCATAACCATAAAAATCTATAGCATCAGCAATTTCCTGAACTGTTGGATTAAAAAAATCTCCATCTATTCTTTTGCCAATATCTGGCAAGCCAAACCTTCTTTCACCTAAAGCCGGATTTTCACGCAAGAGTCTATCAATTGCTTCTGATTTTTTTAACATACTTACACTTCCTTCTTTCTCTATATATTATCATATTAGTAGTCATTTTTGTCTACTTTTTATTATGTTATGCTATAATGAATTTAGAAAGTTGTGAGTTTATGAAAAAAATTAGATTACTTGTTGTAGTGTTTATTTTAGCAGTCCTATTTGGAACTACTAATGTATATGCTAAAAATCCGTATAAGCAAAAGTTTAATTTTAATGGCAATATGTTAACGAATTGTACATGGTATGCGTGGCAACAAGCGCATGATAAGACGGGTGTATCTCTTCCAGGATGGGGTAATGCAGCTACTTGGTATGAAAGTGCAAAAAAGGCTGGTTTTGAAGTTGGATCTGCTCCAAGAGCTAAATCTATTGTTGTATGGTCTTGGTATAACAACGGAAAAAATTTAGGCCATGTTGGCTATGTTGAAAGAGTAAGTGGTAACAAGATTTATGTATGGGATTCTGATTCAACTTGTTATGATCAAAATTACGCACCTTTTAAGGAGTGTTTAGCAAACAGTGTTAGTGAAGACACAGAACGTGAATGCTATAAAAATGCTAAAATAATAGCATGTGAAGAAAGTGCGTCATATTGGAATTCCCCTGGAGATTTAATTGGTTATATTTATTTAGATAAAGTACCTACTACTCCAACTACAAAAAAAGTTACGACAACTAAAAAAGTCTCAGCAACAACTACAACTTTACCAACAAAATCAAATAATGCTTATTTAAAAGATATTATTTTAAGTGTTGGAAATATCACATTTAAAAAAGATATATTTGAGTACTCTTTTGATGTTGATAATAAAGTTGCCCATTTAACTATTGAAGCTTTAGCAGAAGATGACTTAGCAACAGTTGAGTACCCTCAAGATCCTGATTTAAAAGAAGGAGAAAATAAATTAGAAATAAAAGTTACAGCCGAAGATAATTCTTCTTTAGTTTATACAGTGACTGTTAATAGATTGGCTAAAGCAATAATGGAAAATACAGTAGAAAATAAAAGTGAGAAACAAACGAAAGATAATTTGTTATTAATATGTGTTGTCTCAGCAATTGTGCTTGTATCACTTATTATTATACTTATTGTAATTAAATTAAAAAATATAAAAAACTTATAGAGAATAAGTCTATAGTTTTTTTCTTTAATTCTTGATACATATTCAAATATATGTTAGAATAACATTGTTAGTGAGAACACTTGGAGGATTGGTGTAATGGTAACATAGGAGTCTCCAAAACTTTTGCTGGGAGTTCGATTCTCTCATCCTCCGCCATTATAAGTATTTATACAATAGCTAAGCTATTGTTTTTTAGTTACAATAAAAAAACTAGTATTTCACATTATACTAGTTATGCATATATTTATAAACTTTTATTTACTTCTATGCTTTCTTCTTGAAACTTAGCTTTATAATCGCTCACTACTTTATTTACATAGTTAGCATCATCTTTTTTGTCTGTAGCTCTTCTTGAATTTTAATTAACGTTTTTTGTTCTGCGGATGGATTTTTCATCAGCTTGTAATGTATTATAACCCATATCTTTAACATCATCTAATTCTGCTAGCATCGCTTCAAATTCAGTAGTGTCTCCCAAGTTATCACCCATTATAAATTTAACAAATAATTTAATTTATGTTAATATAATGGTTAATTAAAGATTAATCGACTTTCTGCTTGTACACAATGTTGACAATTCTTGAAATAAAACATTATTAGAGCAAGACAAATCATTGCTTGTAAATGATAAGTAAGAATCTATTTCAAAAGGAAAAGATTTTATTATTACGCTGTTTCCATAATGATATTGTAGCCTAAGTAAGGTTGTACAAAATTTTTGTACTAAGTTTTCTTGAACACGTATTAACGTTTCCATATTTTCGTTATAGGTGGAAGCTTTGTGTCCAGATTTGATATCCTTTTTATGTATCATAATTTTCTTATCAATCCATCTTTCTGGTAGATATTGGACTATTTTGAAATTTGTGTAACCCAGATTTTGAAAATGTAAAATAAATAGCGTTAATGCAACGAGGAAAGAAGGAGTCACATCTTTTAATTTCCCTTCTCCTTCTAGAGAATTAAAATTCTCATTAACTTTATATAGATTACGATTTATCTTTTTACTTTTTCGATTATTCTTTTCTTGATGGATACAATAAATGAAAACAACATTATCTTCTACACCAAAACGAATAGTAGGTAAATCATGGACTTCACTTTCATTAACAATCGATGAATGAAATGCATAGGGGCTTTCCCAGCTGAGTTTGCGTGTTTTTGATACGTTTGTAAATATTTCACCACCTAACACTTTGGAAAAGCCAATATTTTTTTCTTCTGTTAGAAAGTTGTTTTCTAAATAAGCTTTTTGCCTTCTTAAAAACCGGAAAGGTTCTTGAAAGTCTTCGATCGTAGCATTACTCCATAAAAGAGTCATCAAAACTTTTTCTTTGCATAATTTATTTTTATTCGTTCGATATTCACCACTTAAAACTTCATCAAAAAAGTAATGATCATCATAAAAATCCAATGCCAATTGTACATAATCCACTAATAAATCATTAAACTCATTTTTATTTCTAATTTCTAATAACGGAACATCTATGTAACTTGGACTACTTCCCTCAATAAGTTTACCTTCTATTAGTGAATTAAAACAAATATGATAATACATAAAGAAATCTATTGATCCATTACTAGCCTCTGGAATAATTGAATTATAAAATATATCTATAATGTCATTTTTCATTTAACCGCATCCTTATAGACTTATTATATCATAACTTTTTTGTTTATAGCATTTGTGTTAAGTGAATACTTTTTTCTCTTATTATGATTATAATTTGTGTTATAATGTATTTTAGAATTGAAGGTGTATTAATTTGAGAAGTAACAGTTTAAAGATGTATAAATCAACAATTGGAGAAATGCTTCTTTTAGGTTTAAATAATTATGAATTTGGAGAACCATTAAGCTCTATAACAGAATGGACTATATATCAGGCAATAGATGATTTTTCAAGAAGACTTGTGATGGCCAGAAGAGACAAAGGAGATGGTGCTTTTTCTTTTACATTAAAATTAGATGATCAAGAGCTTAATTCTCTAAGATGGTTTTTATCTAAAAGGAAAAAATTTGTCATAAACTATATATTAAATAGAGAAAGTTTTTCACCATATACTCATCTTTATCAATTATATATCCAGTATTTACCTGATGAGTTAAGTGAACCAGAAAAAGTTTTTATGTTAGAAGGATATTATCGTATGTTAATTGATTTACGTGGTGAATCAATTGCTGATGCTCAAAGGATTTCGATTGAAAAAAAGTTACATTTAAAACAATTTATATAGTTTATCTTGTTTGTTATAATAAATCTTAATTAGATGGTATAATGGATACGAGAATTTTTCTTTTTTCACTGCAATGGAAGTAGCTAAAAAGATTCTTAAAAGAAAAATAAAGAAATTAGTAAACTAATTTGTTTATAAGTATTAACTTATAAACTTTTTTTTATTAATGTGTTATAATTGTTTTAGTAGGATGCAATAGTTATTTTGTTGATATTGTAATATTGAAATCCTAACTTGTATGAGGAGGTGTTGATTTAGATACTAATTTAACACAAAATATCAACAAAAGAGATAATTAATATAAACATTAGGAGGAAAAAAGATGATTTTATATATTATAATCGGGTTAGTTGTTTTAATTGCTATTTTTGCATTAACAACTTATAACAGTTTAGTAAGACTAAATAATAAAGTAAAGGAAGCATTCTCTACCATGGATGTTTACTTAAAGAAAAGATGGGATTTAATTCCTAATATAGTAGAAACAGTTAAAGGATATGCAACTCATGAAAAAGAAACATTAGCAAGCGTTATTAATTTACGTAATGGTGCTTATGAATCAATGAGTGATGAGGAAAAAATTAAAGCAAATAAAGAATTATCTAAAGGTGTTGTTAAGATAATGGCTTTAGCCGAGTCTTATCCAGAATTAAAGGCAAATGAAAATTTTAAAGATTTAAGTACTCAACTTACTAAGGTTGAAGAAGATATTGCTAATTCTAGAAAATATTATAATGGTGTAGTTAGAACATTCAATGATAAAGTGTTAGTGTTTCCAAATAACATATTTGCAAGTATATTTGGATTTAAAGCAAAAGATATGTTTGAAGTTGATGCCGTTGAAAGAGAAAACGTTAAGGTAGAATTTTAATTAGGAGAGAGTTATATGAAAATAGATTTTAAAAAAATATTTTTATTTACTATAACTCTTTTTCTTTTGCCTTTTTCTAAAGATGTTTTTGCAAATCAATTATTACTAGAAAGAACATCTTATAATTATGTAATTGATTCTTATGATATTAATCTAATTGTTAATGAAAATAATACTTTTGATGTTGAAGAGAAAATAACTGTATTTTTTAATTTACCAAGACATGGCATAAAAAGAGAAATTCCACTTAAGAATAATGTCACTAGACTTGATGGTACAAAATCATCTAATCGTGCAAGAATTACTAACTTAGAAGTAAGCGATAATTATAAAGTTAGTAAAAGTAATGGTAATACCATTATAAAAATTGGAGATGAAGATAACACTATTAGAGGTACAAAAACTTATGTAATAAAATATAAATATAATATTGGAAAAGACCCATTAAAAGATAAAGACGAACTATATTTTAATTTAATTGGTTCATCTTGGGATACAATTATTAATAATATTACTTTTACAATTACGATGCCAAAAGAATTTGATCAATCAAAGTTAGGATTCTCTTATGGAGGTTTTGGTAGTACTGCTACAGAAGCTATTAGTTATCAGGTATCAGGAAATAAGGTTACAGGTAATTTAAATAAAACATTGTATCCTAATCAATCTTTAAGTGTAAGATGTGAACTAGTTGAAGGATATTTTAAGGGAAAAGCAGTACGATCAGAACCAGTAAAATATCTTGTTATAATTGTTCCTATACTTTTTACAATTATTTCCTACGCGTTTTGGTATAAGTATGGAAGAGATGATGAAGTAATTGAAACTGTTGAATTCTATCCGCCAAATGGACTTAATAGTTTAGAAATTGGTTATCTTTATAAGGGAAAAGCAGAAAATTATGATATAACTTCCCTTTTGGTATATCTAGCCAATAAAGGATATATTAAAATAATGGAATTTAAAGAGAATAATTCGACAAATTTTAAAATAATAAAGTTAAAAGAATATGATGAAAATGATGAAAATGAAAGAATATTCTTTAATGGTCTTTTTAAAGATAAAACAGAAGTTACTTTTGCAGATTTATATAATAAGTTTTACAAAACAGCTAAAGAAATTACTCATCGTGTAGAAAAAGAAAATAAAAATAAGGTATTTGAGAGTGCAACAACTAAAATGAGTTTTTTAGTAAATGCTTTTAAAATTATAACTCTTTTACTTATTACAATTCCGCCAATTTATGAGTATGGGGAAATTGCAACAACTATATTTGCACTAGTGATTCCATATATTATATTTAACTATTTATATACGATGATTTCCAATTTAGTTACTAATAAAAAACATAGTAATGATTCTGTTATTGCTTTCATTATAATGGCAGTTTTTATGATAATTTTTGTTTCTATTCCACTTAAAACATTTATAATACCAGCCATTATTTGTGAAGAAGCATATTTAGTTGGTTATATTATTGGTTATATAGTAATAGCTTTACTAAATATATGTATAAAAATATTACCAAAAAGAACTAAATATGGAAATGAAATGTTAGGAAAAATTAGAGGATTTAAAAACTTCCTTGAAACAGCGGAAAAAGATAGACTTGAAGCTATGGTTATGGAAAATCCAAAATACTTTTATGATATTTTACCATATGCTTATGTATTAGATGTTTCGGATAAATGGATTGAACGCTTTGAAACAATTACTCTTCAAGAGCCAGATTGGTATGATAGTCCAAATACCTTCTCAATTAATACTTTTGATTCATTTATTACATCAACGTTATCTGAAGCCAATAGCGCTATGTCATCAAGTCCATCATCTAGTGACTCTTCATCTGGCTCAGGTGGGGGTGTCTCTGGGGGAGGCTCTGGAGGTGGAGGAGGTTCCTCTTGGTAAGGAGAATTTGTTTTCTCCTTTTTTTATGCTATAATATCTAATTAATTGAGCGAGGGAAATTATATGCAAGGACTGCAAGAAGAAGCAATAAAATATATAAAAAGAATTGCACCAAACCGATTTGTTGTAACAAAATGTGATGATAAAGATTATGCTTTTAGAAATGCCATTATTAAATATAAATATGAAAATCCTAAAGTTGATTTCTCTTTAGATGATTTTGTTTTGGTAAGAATAGTTGATGAAAAAAACTTTCCTTATGATTTTACTTATCACCCTACATTAATTGGGGACTGTCCATATGAAATGGAAAATCCTTTTTATCCAACACTCATGATGCTTCACTGCGATAGAGATTATGATTCTTATGATGTATCAGTACCCCACGAAGACATTGACTCTAACATGAACTTAATTGGATTTAGATATCGTGCTACAAAACATTTTAGTATTAATAGTTTAGCATCCAATGTTTATGAATTCTTTAATCAAAGTTCTATATTTGATACAGGTAACTTTATAATTATTGAACCATTAAAAGAAAGATTAAATGATAAAAGATTAGTTAACTTAAATCCTGTTGATACATTCTTTGATTTAAGTGAAGATGATATGGATGTTAGTGAGAAAGCAATTTTTTTAATTGAAGAAAAGTATTTAGATTATTATGAAAATATTCCATTTATAAAGAGAAGATTAGATAAAAGTACTGTTTTTATTTATAAAAAGAATGCTAGTTTAGCAACAGATATAGTTTTATCTTATTTAGGCTATATTCCTCAGCATTCGCAGCAACAATTAAAACTAAGAGAAGAATATTATTTTGTTGATTATGAAATGATTGGAGATAAAGAATTTATCCAAGAATTTCAAAATTATATAGAATATCTTAATAGAAAGTATTTAAATACATCTTACTTTAATATACCAGAGGAAATAAAAAGAAAAAGAAAAAAAGAATACTACTCTATTCCAGGTTTATTTCATGCTGATACTAAATATTATCTTGAAGAAGACGATAAACGTATAGAAAATGATATAAAAATATACGAAGAATATTTGAAAATGATATTTAATCATATTTCTTTCATGAACCAAAATAAAATAAACGAGATAATTAACTGTGTAAAAGATGATGTTCTAGATATTGGTAGCCAGCCTTTTAAAAGGACCTTCATTAGTACTCATAGAAAACACGGTGATGCATTTTTAAATACACTTGGAGAAATGGGGTATCCGGAATATAAAAGATTAACGGATAATTTTAATAATCAACAATTAAAACAAGTTAATTATAAAAGACGAGGATAAAAAAACTTTCTAGAAATTAGAGAAAGTCTTTTTTGTTATAAATATGTTATCTTAAGGACTGTCTTAAATCCATCTACTTGACCTGTTCCATTCGTTACTCCTAAATAAGCACAGCCAGAAGTATTTATATCTGCTTAGCTACCTTAAGCAATTTGACTTAATCTTAATCCTACTGTTATATTAAATCGAGTAAACGAATTTTTAGCAAACCTTATCTTCTTGTTAAGTATATTTTTTGCATATTTTTACATAAAAAAATTCTAATAAATTAGAACTTTTTTTATTATAAGTACTGTTTTAAAGTGTCGTATGCTTTTTCTTGCATTGTAATATATTCTTCTATTAAAAGTTCAACTTCTGAGTCTGTATCCTTATGGTTTAAAAGTCTTCTTCCCTCAATTATTCCCATATTTGTTCCTTGAAGTAACAGTTCTACAGCTTTAGAATCACTTTTATCCATCAATGTGTGCATTTCAATTCCATACCATGTCATGACTTTATTCATAGCACTTGTTTCATGCGGTTCTTTTTTACTATATTCAGGATATAAATCAGCTATCTTATCTGTAATCATTTTATATTCATCACATTGTTTATTTAAGGCCTCTTTTAATTCTTTACTATCAATTTTATCAAAGATAAAATTAATAGCGTCTATTCCCATACATGCTCCTTTATTTAATTCATCTAAAACATTAATACTTTCTTTTTCTTTCATAAAATCACCCACTTATATTGTGGATTTATTTATTTCCTTTTATACAAATTTATTTATAATAATGACCATTTAAAAATTCCATTTCCTTTTTGGCATCATATTTTTTTACTAATCCTTCTATTTCCTGGTAAAGTGGTAAAGGAGTGAATCTTTCGACAAAAGCAGTACCAAATTCAGAATATTCTAGCATTATTTCACAAATCGCGATTACTTCATATATGGTTTTAATATTAGTATAAAATAAAGTATCAACAACTTCCCAAGGTGATCCTTCTTGTAATTCTTTCATTATTTCAGCGGCAACAGAAAATGCTTTCTTTTTAGCTTCAAAGTGAATTTGATCATAAAACTTCACACGATGAATAAATGAAATTATGTCTCTTCTAAATCTTTCTTTAGCGACTTCTTTACAATAAATTGAGAATTGAATTGTTTTTTCCGCCCATAATACAAGTTCTTCCATATATTTGCCTCTTTGTTGCTTATTCTAATACACATGACATTATTTATCAAGTTTTATTAAAAATATGTTATAATATTTTTCATTGGAGGGATATTATGACTTTCAATTTTGAAGATGAAGTTAGAGTATTTATGATATTTGATATTCTTGGAGATACTCTAAGAAGTGGACAAATTGAATGGGCGATAAAACGAGACAGACTAGAAAGCATTAAAGATCATGTTTTTGATTTAATATTAATGTTTAGATTATTAGAAAGATATTTACCGAGTGATTTAAATGGAAGTTTAGTAATCGACTATTTATTAGTACATGATTTAGCAGAAGCAATAACGGGAGATATAACTAAATTTGGTAATGTAAGCGCTGATGAGCGAACAAGAGTAAGTAACATTGCCACTGATTATTTAATTAGAAGATTTAATACAGTTTTAGACTTTAGAACTTTGATGATAGGTTTTGAAACTAGAGCAACTATAGAAGCGAAAATTGCCTCACTTCTTGATTCTATCCATTCAGCTACAACATTTATTAAGTATACTGCTGAAGGAATTACTAATATAGATGACTCTAATATTATACCTGAATTACAAAAGTATCAAGATTTAGCAAGAGAAAAAAATGAAGATTTAGGGGATGTTTTTTATGAATATCATCGAGGAAAATTATATTTTTCTGATGAAGAATGTGAAAGATTTAGAATTACAAGAAATGAAGCTGATTACATTATTAGTGTAATGACTTCATTTATAGATGAATTTCATAATCAAAAGAATAATTCTACTCTTTTAACTGTAAAAGAAGAATTTCCTAGTGGTGCAACAAAGTATAGAAGAAATTAAATAACTTTATAGTTATTTTTTTCTTTTATTAATATTATTTTATGATAGAATATGGTTATAAGAAGTGAGTTGAAGTAACCTTGAAAAATTACATTAAACTATTAGTTACTGTAATAATCGCGGGTACAGTTAATGCCCTTGCAGTGACATCATTTGTTAATGATACTAATATTAGTGTTAAAAGTATTAATCTTTTGGACTATGATGCAGAAAGCGAGAAAATAACAATCGAAATAAATAAAAAATTAAGTGTTTTTTATAAATTTGATTTTAAGTGTTATGCAATATCAGATAATATAACTATTAGTGGTGAAGGAAAAGGTCAAAAATGTATTTTGGACTTGCCAATCAGTAACAACTATGAAATATACTTTGAGAACAGATATAGTAAAAGTGATAAATATAATTTAATTGATCATATAGACAATAAATTAGAATTTGAGTTTGATAAAGATGAAATCTATCTAGCTTTAGGTGACAGTGTAAATATTACTTTCTCTGATAAATATATTTTCCCGATTGAAACAATATATAGTTTTTATTCTTTGAATTCAAGTATTGCTGATTTTAGGGATGGAAAAATAATAGGTGTTTCTCCTGGAGTTACTTATATTAAAGAAAAAGGAAGCGATGATCAAGTTAAAGTTACTGTTACAGATTTAATAACACCTTATACTTTGTCAAAACAAAAAAAGGAAATTATTCCCTGCAAAATATATTCAGAATATGAAGCAAGAATCCTTGATGATGCATTAGAGTATTATATAAATGAAGCAGGATATGGAACACGAGCTGGAGCTGTTGCTGCCGCGAGGTTTTTAACATTACAGTTGAAATATCGCATCCCTTATTTTTATGAAAATGGACGTATAAATGATTCAGGTGTTAATAAAGCAGATGGTGAAGGTAGATATTATAAAAAAGGACTTTATCTCAGTGAAAGTAAGTATAAGGATATTCGTTATACTTTTGCTGATAAAGCTATGTGGGGGTGCCTTCTTAAGAATGGCACAAATAATACTAAATATGGTTTTATTGCTGGAAAGAAAATGCCGAACGGACTTGATTGTTCAGGTTTTGTCTCTTGGGCACTAGTGAATGGAGGGTTTGACCCTGGAGATGTTGGTGCTGGCGAAAATGGAGGAATATATCAACTAACTGATACTGGAGAATTTACTGCTTTAACAAAAGAACTAGCTATGTCGGGCAAAATAAAAACGGGAGATCTATTTAATTTCTGGGGACATATCGCGATAATTATTGGACAAGATGAGAAAAATTACTATGTCGCAGAGTCTCTTCCACATTTGGGTGGTGTTATTGCTAAAACATATTCAAAAGCAACGGTTGCGAACACTTTTGAGTTTGTTGTATTTATGGATAAATTTTATAAAATTGACGGCAATTTAACTAACTACTGGGAGGAATAAAATAAGAAGGTTTAATTTAAATAACCTTCTTTTTCATAATGCTCTAAAAGTAAACGAGCAACTCTTGAATACTCATATTCAATACTACTATAATTCGTGTTAAATATTATATTTTCATCCTTATCTTTTAAAGGCCCTAAAAAATACTTTTCTGCATCTTTCTTCTTTTCCTTAGATACATTTTCTTTTTTGTTTTTTTGATATATCGCTAAATATAGATTTCCATCTTTTATAGCAGGTTTAATATTTTTGAATATTTTATTTGATATTGGTAATTCTATTGTTATTCTGCTTTCACTTTTATCTTTTATCAGTTTTAATATCTCATCAAGTATTCTTTCTTCATTATCAACTATTATTTTAGCTCCATTATTAATTAAAATAGTTAGTGAATCTTTAAGCTCTTCTTGATTATTTAAATAATTCTTTAAACGGTAGCTAGATATACGCATGTATTTAGCTCCTTTTATGTATTCCTCATTATTCTTTGTATAGACATCACATAATTCTTTATAATTTTCTGTTAAACATTTTGATAAAACTTCATCTTCTAATTCATCTGATATATTTGGTTCAAGGGCGTATAGTGCATCACTTACCCAAGAGAATCCTTCAATGTAAGAAGAGTATCTAGATAATTCATCATCACTTTCTATTCCTGCCAAAAAAGCGCAGTAAACAGTTTCACTTTCTCTTAAAATTCCTTTAGTGTGGCAAAACTCGTGCGTTATTGTATTTAAGACACTTGTAGGTGTTTTATTATAATCAAAATAAGTATTGTATGGCGTTGTAAATCCTACTGTCTTAGAACCTAAAAAACTACGCATTAAGTTATTAATTTTACTACTATTATTTGGATAAAGTCCTTTTAGTAATTCTATTTTGTTACTAATATTCTTCAAGTTCTTTACGGCCTGTTTATTATAATCAATACTTTTAATGTTTCCGTAATCATCTCTTTTTATTTCTTTACTCATAGACATTACTTTTTGTTGTAAGAATTTATCTAATTCTATTAAATCTTCTACTTCATAGGTTTTATTTTTCGTTTCTTTAAAGTATAGAGAATCAAAGTGTGGTAGATGATTAGCAAATTGCGATAAAGCACTTGGAAGTATTATAAGTAAAGAATAAGTAATTAAAATAGTATAAAAAATGTTGATAATTTTGGATCGCGATTCATAAGTTTTTTTGCTAATATTTTCATAGTAAATTATGACTATAACATAGGCGATAATAAATATAAAATATAAAACAAAAATTATAATAGACAAATAATTTATATGTCCGTTTAGAAAATAGAATAGACCATTAATATTATTTAATATTTTCGAAACAAAAAAATAAGCATAAAAGTCATTATAATATAAAACTATATTATTAACTATAAAAATTAATAAAAGTATTAGACAAGATATATTAATACCTATGTTCAGTTTATTTAGTTTTATTGGTTCCTTCGTTTTCGCATTTTTAGTAACTTTTTTCATGGTTTCCTCCAAATAGACTATAGCACAAAAAAACAAGTATGTAACTACTTATTTTTCTTTTTATTCTTTTTATTTTTCTTATTAATGTATTTTACTTTTATTCCTTTTTCAAGAGCAAACATCTTTTTTACTCCATCAGGCAAATTCTTTTTATAAACTTTCATATAAATCCTCCATCTAATACGTCAATATTATAGCACATGATTCCCAATTTTGTTATATAAAATTAATAAAATATTTGATATAATTTATTATAGGTGAATAATATGTTAAATATCACGATTGATAATCAAACATTTACATATATTAGTAGTGCTAAAATTGATGACAAATGTTATATATATTATACAGATGGTAATAAGACATATATAAGTGCTTTTCATTATGAAAATGATATTATGGTCATTGAAAATATTGATGATAAAACTTTGTCAGAAGTAAAGGAGATACTTGAGAAGTGAAAGGATATATTTTTAAAGTTGAAAAAGATGAACTAGTTTGTACTAAAAAGGCAGCTAATGGATCTACTACATTCGTTGGAGAAAATGCTATTAGTAGATTAAGCACAATAGATGCACTAAAATTTAAAAAAGCTAAAGTAACTACTTCTGGAATAGTTCTTGAGGGTAATAATATAAGAGTTTATATTAATGATTCTGTCTTATTTACTGATAAGAATTATCAAAATTGTTTATATAATAATATGAAGCGTATCAACAAGGCAATTGGAAAGTATAACAAAAAAGCGAATAAAGAAAAAAATGTTACTGCTGGCATTGTAACGGGTTTTGCCACTGTCGGGTTGCTAGCAGCAATTGGAATATTGGTATCAACGGGAAACTTAAAGAATGAATCTAAAATAGACAGTGAAGTTGTCGAGGAATTGCGTGATGATTTTGAGATTGAATTAGAGAATATTGAAAAAATTAATCTTGATAATGATGATATGCAGTTTAGTCAAGTAATTGAAACCCAAAATAGCAAAGTAGAAGATAATGAAATCAAAAAGAAGGATGAATTTAATACTAGTGATAACAATATCACAACTGAAGAGTTATTAAATCAACTTGAAAAAGAAAGTAATTATGATTTAGTAAATTTATCTTTTAATGATGAATTTGACCAAGTAAAATATGATCATGTATTTAATGAGTATTATGATATGGTTATTGAAAGAGCTCCTAGATGGGGAATATCCACAAATTTGGTACTAAGTTTTATATCTCAAGAAAGTGGCGGCTATGTTGATAATCTTATGCAAATTCAATGGAGTTCATGGCATGATCAACCAATAAAAGTATTCAATTTTGAAAAAAATGAATATGAAAAAATCGTTTTAACAGAGAATCCCGAAAATTATACTAATAAAGGTATTACCCAGTTCATATCGAAAGAGGATTTATTAAATCCTAAAACAAATATCTCCATTGGATGCATCATCTTAAGGTATTCATTTGATCAAATGGATCATAATATGACAGCAGCAAGACGAGCCTATAATTTTGGTGTTGAAAACATGAAAAAAGTATTAAATGCGGCGGCTAATGATAAGGGCTGTACGGTTGATGACTTATTAAGAAATCAAAGTGATACTTCTTTTTTAGATTATCGTGATGTTATTAGTGTTGGTGATCCAAATTATGTTGAACATACATTAAGATATTTACAAGATCCGAAAGAAGAAATATCAATTAGATATATAGATGAGTTTGGTGAACCACAAGAGACTTCTGTATTAATTAATAATGATCAAACAACAAAAAAATTATAAATAAAAAAAGCATCTATACATATAATGTTATAGGTGATTTTTTATGTTAGTAAATTATACTACTAAGGAACTTGATTTAATGGCACGATTAATGCGAGCTGAAGCTTTAGGTGACGGTGAACTTGCTATGTTAATGGTTGGTAATGTTATTCTAAACAGATGTATAGGTACTTGTGATCTCTTTAGAAATGTTCGATCTATTTATGATGCCGTTTATCAAAGTCCGGGGGGATTTGTTGGAACTAATTCTTCATTATTCCAATCTTCATCTACTACTTCTGAAAAGAATTTAGCAAAACGTTGTTTGAGAGGCGAATATTTTTATCCAGCAACTCATGCTCTGTGGTTTTATGCTCCGGGGAGTAATTCAAGTTGTAAACAGACTTGGTATAATCAAGAATTATCTGGTAGATATAAGAGTCATTGCTTTTATATGCCTGATGAAGGAATGTGCCCAGAGATTAGATGAGCTATTTTATATAGCTTTTTTTCAATAAAAAATGTTAGTCTAAACTAACATTTCCATTTCCAATCTGTAACTTCTATTAAATCTTTACCAGTTGTTGTAATTAATTCTCTATGCTCTTTTAGTTTTGCTTCACAATATTCTTTTAATTCAAGATTTTTATTTAGAGTGTTTATTACATCAATTGTTAAATTATATCTATCTATTTTATTTAGTACTCGCATATCAAATGGTGTAGTTATTGCACCTTCTTCTTCATATCCATGAACGACGAATTTTCTATCACGATTGTATATTAATCCTTCTACAGCACTTTTATATCCGTGGAAGGCAAATATCACAGGAACGTTTGTTGGAAATAAATTATTAAATTCATCATCGCTTATTCGTTCAAGCGTTAATAAATCTACAACATTTACTACGCGAATGCGAATATCAGTTTTTTCTTTGATTAAGCTTACAGCAGCCATAACTTCAAGCGTTGGAGTGTCTCCAGCACAAGAAAGAACGATATCGGGATTTTCATCACTTGCAAACTCCCATATACCTATTCCTTTTTCACAGTGTTTTATAGTTTCTTCATAATTTAACCATTGTGGACGTTCATGCTTTGATGCAACTATTGTATTAACTTTATTTTTAGATTTTAGACATTTATCCATGACATATATTAAAGAGTTAGCATCATATGGTAAGTAAATTTCTGTGATATCTCTTTTTTTATTCAATATATGATTAATAAATCCTGGTTCTTGATGGGTGTACCCATTATGATCTTGTTGCCATATGTGACTAGTTTCAATTATATTTAAAGACGATATAGGTGCTCTCCAAGGTATTTCTTTGGTCATTTTTAACCATTTAGCATGAATACCAATCATTGAATCTACCACTCTTATAAATGCTTCATATGAATGAATAAAACCATGTCTACCTGTTAATAAATATCCTTCTAAGGCACCTTCAGCAAAATGTTCTGAAAGGTAAGAATCTAATACTCTTCCATAAGGATAGACATATTCATCTTTTTCAGATATTGGTAAAAGCCACTGTCTATTTGTTGCTTCAAAAACATGATTTAATCTATTAGACATTGCTTCGTCAGGACCAAATATTCTGAAATTATGCTCTTGTTCATTTAGTCTTACAACATCACGAATATATTTTCCAAGTTCAAACATATCTTTTCCAATTATATCTCCATGATTGCAATCTAACATATAATCTTTTATATTTGGTAGTATTAAATCTTTTAAAAGTAAACCGCCATTGACGATAGGATTAGCACTCATTCTTTGATTACCTTTTGGTAAAAAAGTTCTTATTTCATCAAGAATGTGACCATTTTCATCAAATAATTCTTCGGGCTTATATTTTTTCATCCAATTTTCTAATAAGTCTATATTCTCTAAATTATTCTCATCTATTTCTAAAGGTACTTGATGAGCCTTAAAGCTTCCTTCAACATTCTCTGGTCCTGTCCATCCTTTGGGAGTTCTAAAAATTATCATCGGCCATCTTACTGATTCTAGCATCTCAGTTTCCTGTGCTTTCTCTTTTAAAGTTTTTATTTCTGAAATAACTTTATCCATAGTAGATGCCATTTTTTCTTGCATTTCATTTATGTCTTCACCTTCTACGAAGTAAGGATTCCAACCATAGCCTTTGAAAAGTAATTCAATGTCTTTATGACTCATTCGAGAAAGGACGGTAGGATTTGAAATCTTAAATCCATTAAGATGAATTATGGGCAAAACAACCCCATCTGTCAGTGGATTTAAAAATTTATTAATATGCCATGATGTAGCTAATGGACCTGTTTCTGCTTCTCCATCACCAACTATACAAGTTGCAATCAAAGAAGGATTATCTAAAACAGCTCCAAATCCGTGGATTAGGCTATATCCTAATTCTCCTCCCTCATGAATACTACCTGGAGTTTCAGGTGCCACATGAGATGAGATACCGCCAGGAAAAGAGAATTGTTTAAATAATTTTTTTAACCCTTCTTCATCTTCTGTTATGTTTGGATAGATTTCTGTATATGTTCCATCAAGATAAGCGTTTGTCACAGCAGTTTGCCCACCATGTCCTGGACCAACAAGATATATCATATTTAAATTATATTTTGTAATAACGCGATTTAAATGCATAAAAATAAAATTTTGACCGGGAATAGTTCCCCAATGTCCAACTAATCTTGGCTTTATATGCTTAAGTTCTAACTTTTCTTTTAGAAGCGGATTATCTAATAAATACAATTGTCCAACTGCTAAATAATTTGCCAGATTAAAATATTTGTTTAACTGAGATAGTTCTATATCTGTTAGAGTTCTCATCTTATCAACCCCTATTCTATTATTTATTATACCATAAAGAATTTTCTTAATAATAAAAAGATGAACAATTGTCCATCTACTTTACTACATGTCTTCATTTTTAAAGAAGTATTCTTGGCTTTTAGCGTGAAGGGAAAAATCTGAAAAATCATGTTTTAAAAATTGGGGATAAGCAGCGCAAGCAATCATTGTTGCATTATCAGTACAATACTTCATTGGTGGAATAGATAAGTCTACATTCTTTTCAGCACATAGTTTTTGCATTTCTTCTCTTAAGTTAGCACTTGCACTGACTCCTCCAGCAACGATGACTCTTTTTATATTATATCTTTCAATTGCTAATCGTGATTTTCTAATTATTTGATCAAAGGCAACAGTTTGAAAAGAACATGCCAAATCATATTCTCTTATTTTATTACCCCGTTGCTCCTCGTTGTGTTTAAGATTTATTACCGCACTTTTTAAACCACTAAAGGAAAAATCTAACTCATCATTATCCATTGGTTTGGGTAAATCATAAGTTGGATTTCCAAGAGAGGCATATTTTTCGACATTTGGTCCACCTGGATATGGAAGATCAAGCACTCTTGCTACTTTATCAAATGACTCTCCTATTGCATCATCTTTTGTTGTTCCCAATACTTTAAATTTATAATCATCTTCCATTAATACTAATTCTGTATGCCCTCCGCTTACAACAACAGCAAGTAAAGGAAATTCTAATTTTTTTACAAGATTATTTGCATAGATATGGCCAGCAATATGATGTGTTGCAATTAATGGTTTTTCATATACTAGTGATAGCGTCTTGGCAAACTCTACGCCTACAAGTAAACTTCCAAGCAATCCTGGAGCATACGTTACTGCAATTGCATCAACATCACTAACTTGCATCTTAGCCTTTGATAATAAATCTTCTAAAACTATTGTTATATTCTCTGTGTGCATACGCGATGCAATCTCTGGAACAACTCCACCAAATTTAGCGTGTGTATCCATCTGAGTCAAAACAGTTGTTGCAATTTCTTCACAACCATTTTTTACAATCGAAATACTAGTTTCATCACAACTAGATTCTATTCCTAAAATATATACATCTTTCATCTATTTACTCCTTTCCATTATTATTGCATCAGCGCCATCATAGTAATTTTTTCTTCTATTTATTTCTATGAATTTATTTTTTTTATAAAAATTTAGAGCTTTTTTATTATTTTCATTAACTTCAAGCATTATTTTAGTTGCATCTGTATTTTTTATAACATAGTCTAATAATTTTAAGCCGATACCATTGTGTTGAAATCTATCTAATACGGCAATGTTTATAATATCAGTTATTTCAAAATGATTTTCTACTTCAACAAAACCTTTGATTAAGCTGTCATCATATACGTAGACCTTTACATATTCTTTTTTTAATCGATCTTCTATATAATTTACTTTAACAAAATTTTCTTTGATTAATGATCCAATTTCATTTATAGAAGCCAAATCATTTTGATTCATCTCTCTAATCATTTTTTAGTGCCTCAATTATTTTAATGTATAAAGGATTTACTTCATGCGATACTTTTTCTTTAATATTATTAAATGCCTCATATATTGCATCATAGTCATAATCTGTTTCTTCAATAATTTGAGTTTTTGTTATTCCTTTACTAGCAATATAGTCCTGAAAACTCTTGTTATCCTTGTAGAAAGGTCCATCAATAATGGTATTATCGTTTTTATATAAGGCAGCAAATACTCCTTTTACATCTTTTATTATTGATATTTTTATTTTATCAGTCTTTGTACTTAATGCTAAACAATCTAAAGAAGAGATTGTTTTTATTGGAATATTTAATGTGTAAGCTAGCGTTTTAGCAATAGTGACTCCAATTCTTACGCCAGTAAATGATCCAGGTCCATTACAAATTAAGATTTCATTTAAATCATGAGGTTTAATTTTATTCCTTTTTAAAATTTCATCTAACATTGGCATCGTATAATCCGAATGATTTCTTTCAGATAAACGGAGAATCTTATCTAAAACTTTCCCATTTTTATATAAAACTTCGATTATGTTTTTATCATGAGTGTCTATAAATAATGAATACATATAATCAATTCCTTCCTAAATTAAATGTTCTACTTTAAAAATAACTTGAACAATAATAGCAAGCAACAAAATTATTGTTGGTTCAATACAGCGTACAAGTACTTTTTGTTGTTTTATAGTAATCCTCCGCCCATATTATATCACACTTAATGGACGAAAAGAAAAAAACACCTTTGGGGTGCTATAAGACAAAATTTACTAAATCTTCATACTTTTGACCATATGCTTTTAAAATCAATACTCTGGTATTCTCATCAATAAGTTTAAAGTGTATCTCAAGTCTTTCCTCTGGTAACTTATCTTTAATCAACTCAGCCCATTCTATTATTGTTACAGAGTCACTGTTAAAATAATCGTTTAGTGCTATGCTTGAATCCGTCTCTTCAAGTCGATATACATCCATATGATTAAGTTTCATTTCTCCACTATCGTATTCTTTTACGATGTTAAAAGTTGGGCTTGTAATATTTTCAGTTATTCCCAAAGATTTAGCAAAACCCTTAACAAAAACTGTTTTGCCGCTTCCCAATTCACCATCTAAACAGATCACCATTCCTGGAAACTTTTCTGACTCTATATTTTCTGCTAATTCCATTGTATCCATGTCGCTTCTTGATGTATATTTGTAATCCATTCTTATCACCTTAAGTTTATTATAACAATAATAAAATATGTATATCAATATAAATATACATATTTTAACTATTATTTTACTACCGTTGGAATTAGATAACTAAAATTTGGTAAATTTCTTAGTATTCCAAAGGCAATTGTTGTCATTAGCAATAATATGTAAATATAATTGTTTAATCTAATTTTTTTTGTTAACAACTTATAAGTTATCAACTTTATAATTTGATATACAATTGTTATAATTAGCAAGATAAATAAATATACATTGTAACGAAAAGCTTGATAAAATTCTAGTTTAAAAATGCTTATTAACATTCGAGTAACACCACACCCTGGGCAATAAAAACCCGTAATTTTATGAAAGATGCAAGGTAAAAAACTGTTAAAAAGTAAATAGTTAATAATAACTACAATTATGAATATTAATAAAGAATAAATTAAAGATTTATCATTTGTTTTCATATAAAACACCTGTTACTATTATACCATTACGAAACAATTCATAAAAGTTCCTTTTACTATTTTTCAATATATTATTTCCTTTTTTCATAAAAAAAACATGTTTTAAAACATGTTTTTAGTTACTTTCTTGTACAGCATATTTATTAATATCTGATTGTACTAAAACGTAATTAACGATGCTTAATCCAAAGATTGATAATATTAGGTAAAGAATAGAGTTTGAACTTCCATTAACACCTTTTCTTTGGTTAGCTTCTTCCATTAGTTTACCATTTTGATACCAGTAGTAGAAACTATAGATACCACAAGTAACTAGAGATAATAGTATTATTACAACTCCATTTCTCTTTGTTGGATTTTCAGATATATTATCAACGTCGTCAGTTATAGTAAACCACCAATAAAGGCTGTAAATACCACAAGTAACAAATGATAATAAAATGCTAACAACAATGTTCTTTTCCTTTATCATATAAACTTCCTTTCTGTAAGAATATTATACCATATAAAACAAAAAAAGAACCAGATATTATCTGATTTTCTTAAATTTATACAAAAAAAAAGTTTGCAACTTCCTATTTTAGCTTATCACTATCGTCGGCGTTTTGGTGCTTAACTTCTCTGTTCGGGATGGGAAGAGGTGTGTCCACCAAGCTATCGTCACAAACATAATTTATTATGTTATTTGACTTTGTCCTTTAAAAACAAGATAATGAGCTCATCAATTAGTTATTTATATATATTATAGGGTTAAATCCTCGAACTATTAGTACTAGTCAGCTCAACGTATCGCTACGCTTACACCTCTAGCCTATCAACGTTGTAGTCTTCAACGGTTCTTACTATATACATATGGGAAAACTCATCTTGGAGGGGGCTTCCCGCTTAGATGCTTTCAGCGGTTATCCCTTCCCGACATAGCTACTCTGCACTGCAACTGGCGTTACAACAGATACACCATAGGTCAGTCCATTCCGGTCCTCTCGTACTAGGAACAGCTCTCCTCAATTTTCCTGCGCCCACAGCGGATAGGGACCGAACTGTCTCACGACGTTCTGAACCCAGCTCGCGTGCCACTTT
>ERZ777011.601-NODE-601-length-52943-cov-5.732359_pt1 | contig 52943 bp, 50 predicted proteins | sample MGYA00374964_ERZ777011 | MGnify/ENA primary metagenome ERZ777011 (study PRJEB29310, sample SAMD00008975) | mouse gut metagenome | study: EMG produced TPA metagenomics assembly of the Metagenome analysis of fecal microbiota from mouse which was promoted...
GCGACCCCGACCTTGGCAAGGTCGTGCTCTACCAACTGAGCTATTTTCGCATTTGCTTTATCGGAGCTTGGTGTCTCTCCCGAATTGCGATGCAAAGTTAATACCTTTTTTTGAATTGTGCAAGTTTTATCGCAAAAAAATTACACAATTTTCAGCAAGTGTTATTTACTCCAGATCCACGCTTCCTTGAAAGTCTCACTGAATTCTTTGGAATTCAGAATATTGGCAAGATTTTTCCGATCGGAGTCCTTTACCGCCGAAACTCGCCACAGCCGTTTGCCTCCTACGGATTCAAGTTCGTATCCGCAGTCTTGGCGCATGGCGATGAATCTGTCTGCCTCCTCTTCCGTCGCGAAGGTTCCCACCACAAGGTAGTGTATCGGACCCGACAAGGTGTCCGATACTTCGTTTTCTTTCTCATCACTGATCCCGGAGGCGCTGTTCTCCACTTTGCGGATGATGTTCTCCACCGGAAGCACCGATGCCTGATCCGGCATGACTGTCCTGTCGTGCGAGGGCAGGAACAGAGAGAGTGCGACAGCTGCCACAAGCAGGAAACATGCCGAGGTACGGGCAAAGCGTTTGTTGACGGCGATGTAGTAATTGCGGCGCGTATCAAACCTTCGGATTCTCGTACCCGGATCCGATACCTTATCCTCTCTTTCGGTGGTGTTGTCGGCAATGACATCCGTCATGGCGTCATCAGCAGCAGTCCTGACCCATGAAACCGGGTGATACCCCATGTGCGCTGCCTCGTCGTCGGCTCCATGCATGGGAACAAAACTGAGCGTGTCGGATTCCGAGCTGATTATACCGATCCTGCCGATGGTTACTTCTCCGTCGGAAGCCATCGTCCTGCGCAGGGATTCGATGCTCTTGCGGAGCATCTCCCTCCCTTCAGAGAAAGGAACTCGGTATTTGCGTGCGAAACTGCCAGCAAGCAGACCGTCGTCGTGCACCAGGGCTGAATTGAAACGCACCTCCCGCATCATGGGATACACCTGGCCGGACTCCGAGTCGACACGCGCCTCGCTCCTGGCGTTGATGAACGCGCCGAATCCCGGCACAACCACGCAGTCATGCCGAAGTAGAAGATATTCTATGTGTATGGAAAGGCGCTCCATAATTATAGTAGTAGGTGATTTTAATGTCGGGTGGTGTGTATGTTCGCGGTGGCGTCTCTGCACCTGTGGCGAAAGTGTCTGCAAAGTTAATAAAAAAAGAGTGAACCTCCAATTAAAGAAGGTCCACCTGTAGATAAATTTAGAGCGTGCTCAGAGCGGTTCAGGATCTCTGCTATGTCATTTTTTTGACTGCGGGAGCATTGCGTCGACAAGATCAGGGTCCGCTCCATATTCAAGCGCGAGTTTACGCTCGATCTCTGCTTCCGCGTTCTGGTATTTTCTCTTATGGAGCACTCCGCGCAGAAGATGCAGTCCGCCGCTGCGGGGAAATTTCCCTATGGCAGTGTGCATCTCCTCTTCTGCAGTGTTGGTGTCTTCGGCACCGATGAGAGCCAGAATCTTTTTGAAACGAAGGTTTTCGCTGTCTGCGATTGCGATTTCCCGTGCATATTCCTCCGAGGCTTTCCGGTTGTCGCCTTGCAGCGAGGCCACGTCGCCGAGTCCTTCATGCCCCCCGGCGCTGTCAGGATGTATGGAGATAGCGGCTGCATAGTCCTTCCCGGCTTCAGCAAGGCGTCTTGCATTGAGATGCAGTCCGGCGCGAGAGAGGCGCGGTACCAGCAGAGTGGAGTCGATCTCAAGCGCGAGGTCGAGATCTCTCAAGGCCTCCTTGTCTCGTCCTGTTTTCATTAAGGTATAGGCTCTGTTGGCGAGAAGCACGGTGGAGCGGGGCGCCGATGCGAGACCTATGTCGAACGCCTGGAGCGCGCCTTCGGTGTTGCCAATGCGGTCGCGGACAATGCCGAGATTGGACCAGAGCAGATAGTTCGACTTGTTGGCGGGTTCCAGCCGGAGAGCGTTCACTATCATGCGTTCGGCGTCCACCCAGTTTTCGTTGCGGATATACCTGTCGGCCGAGTCGGCATATTCCACGTATGTCCGTGTAAGAGTCTGCGCCCCCGAGAGGAGGGCGCAGACAGTCATAATCAGTGAGAGGATGATCTTTCTCATTTTTTGTTGTAGTTCTCAAGACCGGTCTTGAGGAACTTCAGGTATTTCGGAATGTTCTCTTCGTAGGGGAAGGAATGGTTCAGAGGCATGCCCTCCTGGTTGACGATCACATAGTAGGGCTGGGCGTTGGAGCCGAATTTGGTACGCTGCAGATAACTCCACTTGTCGCCGTATGTGCGCAGCGTACGTTCGGTGCCGTCGGTCTCCTTTACTTTCATGGGCTGGGGGAGAGGTTTCTTGTCATCGACCATCAGGGTGACGAGCACATAATCCTCATCGATGGTGCGCTTGATTTCAGAATCGGTGAGCACGGCGGCTTCCATCTTGCGGCAGTTCACGCAGCCGAAGCCGGAGAAGTCGATAAGGACTGGTTTATTGAGTTTGGCTCCGAGTTCCATGCCTTCCTCATAACTGTCGACCTGAGCGTGGACGTCACCTTCATAGAGGTTGAAGTCCTGGGTATAGATCGGAGGAGCGAAAGCGGAGATGCTCTTGAGCGGAGCTCCCCAGAGGCCCGGAATCATGTATACTGCGAAAGCGAGGGAGATCAGGGCCAGCGAGAAGCGTGTCAGACCGACTTTCTCCACTTTGTCGTCGTGCGGAAGTCGGAGTTTGCCGAGGAGGTAGAAGCCGAGGAGTGCGAAGATCACGATCCAGAGCGATACGAACACCTCGCGGTCGAGGATACGCCATCCGTAAGCAAGGTCGGCGACGGAGAGGAACTTGAAGGCAAGAGCCAGCTCGAGGAATCCGAGCACCACCTTGACAGTGTTCATCCAGCCTCCGCTCTTGGGCATCGACTTGAGCATTGTCGGGAAAATCGCGAACAGCGAGAAGGGGATGGCAAGCGCGAGAGCGAAGCCGAACATTCCGATCGCAGGCGATATGAAGTTGCTTGTTGAGGCGGCTTCCACAAGGAGCGTACCGATGATCGGGCCTGTGCAGGAGAAGGATACAAGCACGAGCGTGAACGCCATGAAGAAGAGCGACAGATAGCCGGTGGTGCTGTCCACCTTGGAGTCCATCTTGTTGGTCCATTTTGCGGGGAGTGTGATTTCGAAGCCTCCCATAAAGGAGATCGCGAACACCACGAGCAGCAGGAAGAACGCTACGTTGAAGCCGGCGCTTGTGGCGAGTTCGTTGAGGGCGGAAGCTCCGAATATCGCCGTCACTATCAGCCCGAGCGCCACGTAGATCACAACGATCGAGGCTCCGTAGATGATGGCCGATGAGACAGCCTTGCTGCGGCTCTTGTTGCCCTTGAGGAAGAAGCTTACGGTCATCGGGATCATCGGCCACACGCAGGGGGTGACAAGTGCGATGAGACCGCCAAGGAAACCGGCTAAGAATATGTACCAGAGGCTACGGCCCTGCTGGTCAGGGGCATCCTCGAAGACGCGCATCTCCGCCTCGACGTTGGCCCACCATTTGTCGGCGTTGACTCCCGACATGTTGGCGCCCGGCGTCATGAAGCCCTCCGCGCTCTGCAGGGAGTCGGTCATTTCGGTGATGGCGTTGACCATGCTGTCCTTTTGGGCCTCCTCGGCTTTTTTTGCCTCTTCCTTCATTTCTGCCGAGAGGGGAGAGGTGCCGGTGAAGGTGTGGCTTCCGATCACGCGCAGACAGCCGCTGTCGTTGCAGGCTTGTCCGCCGATTTCAAGCCTGACTGTCCATTTTTCGGCGAGAGGCTTGATTTTCTGGGTGAATACGACAGTCCCGGAGTAATAATGCTCGTCGACTTCAAGGATGTCGTCGTATGCTTTGGTATATGCTTTGTTGGCTTTGGCAGGGCCGTCGAGGCGGCAACCGCTCAGATCGAAATGGAATTCGAGCGGAACTCCTCCTCCCGCGGGATTGTCCTGGGAGTACATGTGGAAGCCAGGAGCAACTTTGGCTGTCATTTCCAGAGCCGGCGACGCCGTTTTGTCACCGACAAGGCGGTAGCTCCATGTCACTCCCTCCTGGGCCATTGCCAGGATTGACGTGAAAAGCACCGCAAACAATAAAAGGTGTCGTTTCATGATATGTATTTGGTTTGTTTTTTTATTTTGTTGATTCTTATTTCATTAGATGAAAAAGTTTCAAAAAAAACGAGACATGCCCGCAAAACTTTTTGCTAAATTAGTAAAAATCCGTTATATTTGCAATATTGTTCGCGCTAAACTTGTTTTGCGCAGAAGTCAGATAAACTTACCATAATATAAAGCCGTGGCGGCCGCAGACGCTGCCTTAGGCGGAAACTAAACCACCATGAAAACAAAACGTTTGTTATTGGGCGACGAAGCTCTTGCTCTCGGAGCCATCAATGCGGGGCTTTCGGGAGCATACGCGTATCCGGGCACACCGTCGACAGAAATTCTGGAATATGTCCAGAAAAATCCAGTAGCCCGCGAGCGCAAAATCCACAGCCACTGGTCGTCGAATGAAAAGACCGCCGTCGAGGAGGCTCTCGGCATGAGTTACTGCGGTCTGCGTGCCATTACATCGATGAAACATGTGGGAGTCAATGTGGCTGCCGATCCGTTCGTCAATTCGGCGATGACGGGAGCCAACGGCGGCCTGCTCGTGATAGCTGCCGACGATCCCTCCATGCATTCCTCGCAGAATGAGCAGGATTCCCGTTTCTATGCGGATTTCGCCATGATGCCATGCCTTGAGCCCTCCAATCAGCAGGAGGCCTACGATATGGCGCGATATGGCTTTGAATTGTCGGAGCGCAACGGCATTCCCGTCATGGTGCGCCTCACCACCCGCCTGAGCCACTCCCGCTCCGTGGTGGAGACCGACGACGAGCCTATGGCTCAGAACAAGCTGCACTATCCCGAAAATCCGAGGCAGTGGGTATTGATGCCCGCTATCTCTAAAATTCGGAACCGTCAGCTCATAAAGGATTTCGACGCTTTTGTCAAGGAATCGGAGGAGTCTCCGTTCAACCGCTACGAGGAGGGCCACGACCATCATCTCGGAATCATCGCGTCAGGAATAGCATACAACTATCTGATGGAATGCTTCGGAGGAAACTGCCCGTTCCCGGTGGTTAAAGTCAGCCAGTATCCTCTTCCCGAAAAATATATGCGCCGTGTCTACGACTCCTGCGATGCGCTGCTCATCCTCGAGGAAGGTCAGCCGTTTATCGAGAAGAGTCTCCGCGGACTCGCTTCCGAGGGTAAAAAAATCTATGGCAAACTCACAGGACAGGTGGTCCGCGACGGAGAACTGTCTCCCGACAGCGTGGCCGAGACTGTCCGCAAGGTCGCTCCCGGTGTCAAGGAGCTCATTCACCGCGAAGTACCGGGTGCCTCGGAGATTGTCGTTAGCCGTCCGCCGGCACTGTGTCCCGGATGCGGACACCGCGATGTCTACGGAGCGCTCAACGATGCCCTGAAAGAGTTCGAATCCCCGAAAGTGTTCGGCGACATAGGCTGCTACACGCTCGGATTCCTCAAGCCTTTCAACGCAATCGACTCCTGCGTCGACATGGGAGCGTCGATCACTATGGCCAAGGGAGCGGCCGATGCCGGCCAGTTCCCCGCAGTGTCCATAATCGGTGACTCCACTTTCACACACTCCGGAATGACCGGTCTTCTTGACGCCATCAACGAGAACAGCAATATGGTAGTGATCATATCCGACAACCTCACCACCGGCATGACCGGAGGACAGGATTCGCAGGGTACCGGCAAACTCGAAGACATCTGTCGCGGACTCGGAGCCGATCCCGCGCATGTCCGCACCATCGATTCCCTCCCCAGACTTCATGAGGAGATGAAGCAGCTTTTCCTTGAGGAAATACGCTACGAAGGTCTTTCCGTGATTATTTCACGCCGCGAGTGCATACAGACCGCACGCCGGCATGCCGTTAAGAAATAAGACTTCCACACCAATCCAAAATCTCAAGCAAATAATGAAAACTGACATAGTATTGGCAGGTGTAGGAGGCCAGGGCATCCTCACCATCGCCACGATTCTCGGGGCTGCCGCCCTCAAGGAGAATCTTTATCTGAAGCAGGCAGAAGTGCACGGAATGAGCCAGCGTGGCGGAGACGTACAGTCCAACCTGCGCATCTCTTCCTCTCCGATCCATTCCGATCTGATCCCGCAGGGAGGCGCCGACCTCATCGTATCTCTTGAGCCGATGGAGGCCCTCCGCTATCTTCCATTTCTCTCTTCCGAAGGCTGGATAGTGACGAACACGGAGCCGTTTGTCAACATCGACAACTATCCGGAGATGACAGCCGTGGAGACAGAACTCGCACGTCAGCCCCGCGTTGTGGCTTTCAACATGGATGAAAAGGCCAAGAGCGTAGCCACCGTCCGCAGTTCCAATCTCGTGCTTCTCGGAGCTGCATCTCCCTTTATCGACATTGACACGGCCAGGATCGAGGAAGCCATAAAGGGCGTTTTCGGAGCCAAGGGAGAGAAAATCGTCGAGCAGAACATTGCCGCTTTCCGGGCAGGACGTGAGGCGGCATTGAGCACGATCCATAAATGATATTTAATAAAATCAGGGAGCGGAAACCGACAGTGGATTCCGCTCCCTGCCATGAAAAAAATACATAGACAATGTTTCCGGTAGATAACGAAACCTATCGCAAAGCCGTGGAAAACGTCGGCATCATCGACGTGTCCACAGCGACAATACGACAGATATGCTCGCTTGCCGCCGAACTGGAACGCCTCGCCGCCGAACGGATGATCCATCTTGAAATCGGCAACCCCGGTCTTGAGGCCGAGCGCGTCGGTGTTGAGGCCGAAGTGAAGGTGCTCGAAGAGGGCATCGCCAACAAATACCCGGCAATTCAGGGGATCCCCGAACTCAAGGAGGCAGGCTCTGAATTCATCAGGGCGTTCATTGACATCGATGTTCCGGCACGGTGCATAGTGCCCACCGTAGGCTCCATGCAGGGAAGCTTCACACTCCAGCTCCTCCTCTCTCAGAGACTGAAGGAGAAAGACACCATATTGTTCCTCAATCCGGGATTCCCGGCCAACCTGAGCCAGGCAAAAGTACTCGGCATCAATACGGAGGAATTCGATATTTACGAATATCGGGGCGAAAAACTTGAGGCAAAGCTGGAGAGCGTGCTTAGCAAGGGTAATGTGACGGCGCTGATGTACAGCAACCCGAACAACCCGGCCTGGACCAACTTTACCGAGAAGGAACTTGAGATAATCGGTCGCCTTGCCACTAAATATGACTGCATAGTCCTTGAGGACATGGCTTATTTCGGCATGGACTTCCGCACCGACATCTCCGTTCCGTTCCAGGCTCCGTACGCCAGCACGGTGGCCCGATATACCGACAATTATATCCTTCTCCTCTCGGCTTCGAAAATATTCAGCTATGCCGGCCAGCGCATCGCTCTGGTATGCATGAGTCAGAAGGTGTACGACCGCAAGTATGAATTCTTCGAGAAGTTCTACGAGATGCCGGCGTTGGGAGACGCCTACATCTACGGAGTACTGTATGTGGCGTCTTCTGGTACGGCGCATTCCGCGCAGTATGCGCTTGCCGCCATGCTCCGGGCCGCATCACGCGGAGAACTGAAGTTCATAGCACACTGCAGCGAATATGGCCGTCGTGCCAAAATAGTCAAGGAGATCTTCGAGCGCAATAATTTCCATATAGTCTACGACATGGACGGCGACTGTCCGATTGCCGACGGATTCTTCTTCACCATCAGTTATCCGGGATTCAGCGGCGACGAGCTGCAGGAGGAATTGCTCAAGTATGGAGTTTCCTCCATCGGCCTCCGTACCACCGGCAGCGACCAGCCCGGTATCCGGGCATGCGTATCCGTGATCAACAACGAGGAGGATTTCAACCGTCTCGACAAGTTCCTGTCCCGTTTCGCCCTGGACCATAAGTAAGCCTGATATGGAGCATAAAATCAATTATGTAAGTGCGGCAGAAGCCGTAAAACTCATCGAAAGCGGCGACCATATATATCTTCAGGGATCCACTTCGATTCCCGAAGCCTTGTCGCAGGCTCTCGCCGACCGTGGGCCGGAATTGCGCGATGTCACCGTCTATACCGGTTTCGGCGTTGGCAGAGGCCCCTCGCCGTTATGCCGTCCGGAATACAAGGACTCATTCCTGATCGATTCCTTTTTCGTAAATAACACGGTGCGGAAGTGGATCGATGAAGGCTATGGTTCCATGACTCCACGTTTCCTCGGCCAGGTGCCGGCTCTCATACGCGACGGCTCATGGCGTGTGGATGTGGCAGTCCTGAACTGTTCTCTCCCGAACGAGGAGGGACTGGTCAGCTTCGGAGTGTCGGGCGACGTGGCTTGTTCGGCGGTGGAATGTGCTGACCGCATCATCGCCCAGATCAATCCCAAGATGCCTTTCTCATACGGCGATCCTACGGTGCATATCTCCAGGATAAATGCCTGCGTGGCGGTGGACGAGGATCTTGTGGAAGTACCCACTCCGGCGCCCACTGAGGCGGAGATAGCGATCGGTGAGCTCATAGCCGAGCGGATTCCGAACGGCGCGACTTTGCAGATCGGTGTGGGAGGAATTCCAAATGCCGTAGTGCAGGCTCTCGGAAACCATCGTCATCTCGGACTCCACACCGAGGCAATGACCGACGGAGTGTTGCCGTTGCTGCAGAGCGGAGTGATCGATAATTCCGAGAAGAAGGTGCTTCCCGGACTCTCCGTCGCCTCTCTCGCACTCGGCTCGCGACATCTCTACGACTATATGGACAAGAACCCCGATATCATTTTCCGGGATGTGGCATGGACCAACAATCCATACGTCATAGCGCAGAATCCGAAGGTGGTTTCGATAAATTCATGTCTTGAAATTGATCTCACCGGTCAGGTCTGTGCCGATTCCATAGGCAAGCGGATATTCTCCGGTGTGGGAGGGCAGCATGATTTCGTCTACGGCAGTTCGCTCAGCGAAGGGGGAATGTCGTTCATCGCCATGCTGGCCACCACCAACAAGGGGCTCAACAAGATCAAACCGGTGCTCACACCCGGCGCGGGTGTCGTGACCACCAGGTTCCAGACACACTGGATCGTAACCGAATATGGAGCGGTCAATCTTCGTGGAAAGAATCTTGCGGAGCGTGCGAAACTGATGATTTCGGTGGCGGCCCCGCAATTCCGCGAAGAACTGGAGAGAGAGGCCGCCGAGAGATTCGGCTACTCTTTCCTCCGTCTCAAATAGTATGTGACGTGATAATATAGTACATCCGGATTATAATATCCCGGCGGAATTTATTGATTTTGCCGGGATATTTATATTGAACCGCATGGCATGGTTGAATGTTGGAAATGGTAAACAATAAGGAGCACGCTCTTAGGAAAGAATGATAAAAAAGTCAGATAAGATACATCACGCACATTGTCATGGTGTTGCCGTGGCGGATGTGATGGGGCATACGAATGCGCGTAAAATAAGGAGGGCAGTAGGCATAGGATGCATGGTAAATGCTGTTCTGATGGTGCTGAAGATGGTGACGGGACATTACGGGCACAGTGACGCGCTTGTTGCCGACGGGTTCCATTCGCTGAATGATTTTGCCGCCGACCTGATTATGCTGATGTTTGTGGGGATTTCGTTTCGCGGTCCCGACAGCCGCTATTCGTACGGGTATGGGAAGTTCGAGACGTTCTCGACTTTTCTGATGTCGTCGTTTCTTATCATTGTGTCGCTGATAATCGGTTATGAAGGAATAGAGTCGCTTGTGGGCTATTCCCGAGGCATGGAGCTTGAGCAACCTGACATCTGGACGGTGATCGTGGTTTTGTTTGCCATGGCAGCAAAGGAGGGACTGTATCATTTCTATTCCTCGGCAGGGAAGAAAGCGGGTTCGAAAGCATTGGTGGCCAATGCATGGCATCACCGCAGCGATGCGCTCGCTTCGCTGGCCACCCTCATCGGGGTTTCCTTCTCGCAGCTTTTCGGTCCTGCATTCCGGGTTCTCGACCCGGTGGCCTCGATTCTGATAGCGGTTTTCATTCTTGTGGCCGCATGCAGAATGATAGCGCCGGCATTCGGCGAGCTCATGGAATGTTCGTTGCCTGAATCAGACAGTAGAAAGGCCCGCGAGTGTGTTGAAAATACAGCCGGGGTGGATAGTGTCGCGCATGTCCGTTCCCGCCGCAATGGCCATTACAAAGTATTTGACGTAGGAGTACGCGTTTCGCCGGATGTGTCGGTGAAGCGGGCTGCCGAGATAGCGCTTGCCGCAGAGAAGTCCCTTACTGATGAATTTGGCCCTTATGTCCTCCCCTCGGTAAGCATCATCCCCGCTGAAGAATAGAGAATCGTTATCAGAGCGCGAGCATGGCGTTCTGCGCTGCGAGATCCTCGAGGTAACGGGCGCGGTCTTCCTCCACCATCCTGTCGAACTGGGAGGCAAATTCCGAGATAACCGCTTTCGGCTTGCGCCATTTGTCGTCGAACCGGGAGGCTATCCATGCGCGTTCGAGATTACGGTAATGATTGAAGGCTTCGTCGAAAACGCGCTCTATCTCCTCAATGGACTCTGCCCGCTTCACCCTCTCCAGACAAGTCCTCGGAACAGGCAGTCCGGCCATGTCCACCCATTCAGCTGAGATGTGTCCGGGTTCGCGGTAAGGGAAGCCTGTTTCATCAATGTGGAGATCAAGGTATTTGTATATTCCAAGGGTATAAAGAAATTTCGCCCTTTCAAGCGACGCTCTCGTGAACTTCATGCCGCGGTACCGCACGTACCGGTCATCGTCGGCAGGCTTGTTCAGAAGGGCGTCTATCACATCGGAGGCCGACAGCATCTTCTCGACGGTAAGGGGATTGAGCACGTCGAACACTATACGGTCGTGAATCGGCAGACGGCGTTTCAGACGGCGGTCGCGCGCCGGCCATTTTTTCTCATCACGCATCAGTCCGCAACTGCGCAGCATCACTCCGGGCACCACCACCGTCGCACCCTTCTCGTCTCCGAACAGATAGGAGAACGGGAACTGCGAAGAGTCCGGATGAGTCTTATGTTGCCCCATAAGCATCGAGAACGCGCCAATTTTAGCTCCAAGCATCAGGTATGAATCGGAGGATGTCTTGACACCGCGTTCGAGTATTCCCCAGTGTACGGGTCCGAGCTTGTACATGTGGTTGCTCTGGTTGGTGCCGCTTCCGGCGTTCATAAAGGAGGTCTGGCATCCGATGAGCAGAGAGGACTTATGCATGCTGACCGTGTATGGCCCGGCAAAGACGGCGCATGCCTCTCCGTTCTCTACCTGCGTGTTGGCGAAGAACAGTGAATCGTGGGCGGAGAATTGTTTTTCTACGGAGGCTCCTTGTCCGATGAAGCAGTTGCGTATTATCGCACCGGAATCGAGTCGGCCATCCTCGACAATAAAGTTCTCGGCGTTCACTCCGGCACCGACGTATGCGAGAGGTTTGTTTGCAGTGGAGTTATTTATAATCATTCCATTGCGGAGCGATTCGGCTCCTTCGACTGTGACACCGCGTCCCACAGCCACATTCATCAGCAGGCCGCACCGTTCCACGCGCGCATTGTCTCCTATATATGGAGCCACGGACATTGTCTCGAAATAATCCGATAGAATCGGTCGCAGATGGTTTTCACACCATGCCGGCTCGCGGGCCATCAGCAACGCAGTCTGGGCCGACAGTCCGGGGTAGATGAACACCGGGCGAGAGCCGCTCTCGTCGAGAACGGCCACTTCCGTGCCGAATCCGCATGGAGCCTCGGGTTCGAATTCAAGGAGCGCCACGTCACGGATTGTCACATTGTCGCCGAGCACTACGTTTTTAAGACTTGTGCGTTCCAGCACCGATCCATCAGCCCTGCTGAGCGCTCCGATGGAAACCGGGCCTGCGAAATCAACATCATGGATGGCGTCAAGCGAGGTGGATACGCTGATTTCCACATCTTCCCAGCGGTCGGCCCGGCAACCCTGCTTCTCGAGGCGATCGCGTTCCTGCCCTTCAAGATGACGGCGTATGCCACGGGCTGATATATCGGATGAATTGATGTAGTTCTCCATAATTATTCCTCCTGCTTGATCTTACTCTTTGTAACTGATTTCTTATAACCCGGCTGGTGTGTCGGCGTCCGTATCTTCTCCGTACTCCTCAGCTTCTTCGTATTTCTGGTACAACACATCGTTGTAGGGAAAGCGGAGAGTGTGGATTTCAAGAGCCTTGTCGTAAAGTAGTTTTTTAAGTTCGTCTATGTTCACCTTCTCTTTGGCTGAGATGAACACACAGTTGTCACCCATCTTGCCCATCCACGTCTTCTTGAACTCGTCAAGCGAGATGTTCTCACGTGTTGCCGGAGTCAGGTCATCGGGATCCTTGGGTGTGTAGGTGAATGCATCGATCTTGTTGAAGACAAGAATCATGGGTTTGTCGGAAGCCCCGCAGACATCGGCAAGGGTCTTGTTGACCACATCAATCTGTTCTTCGAAATTCGGGTGGCTCACATCCACCACATGGACCAGGACATCCGCTTCGCGCACCTCGTCGAGTGTGGATTTGAAAGAATCCACCAGATGGGAGGGAAGTTTGCGGATGAAACCGACCGTATCGGTCAGCAGGAACGGAAGATTCTCGATCACGACTTTCCGTACCGTGGTGTCAAGCGTGGCGAAGAGTTTGTTTTCGGCAAAGACCTCGCTTTTGCTCAGCAGATTCATAAGCGTGGATTTCCCGACATTGGTGTATCCCACAAGAGCTGTCCGGGTGAGTTTGCCTCGGTTTTTGCGCTGCACGGTCTTTTGTTTGTCGATGTTGACGAGTTCATCCTTTAGCCGTGCGATCTTGTCAAGGATGATGCGGCGGTCTGTCTCGATCTGTGTCTCTCCCGGGCCTCTCATACCGATACCTCCCCGCTGTCGCTCGAGGTGAGTCCACATCCGGGTGAGTCGGGGAAGCAGATACTGATATTGGGCGAGTTCCACCTGAGTCCTTGCCGTGGCGGTCTGCGCACGCTTGGCGAAGATGTCGAGAATCAGGCTTGTTCGGTCAAGAATCTTCACCTTGAGCTCCTTCTCGATATTGGCTACCTGCTTTGACGACAGTTCGTCGTCGAATATCACCAATCCGATTTCGTTGTCCTCCACGTATTGCCTGATTTCTTCAAGTTTCCCTGTCCCGACGTATGTCCTCGGGTTGGGATAGTCGAGTTTCTGGACGAAGCGCTCCACGGTCTGTGCTCCGGCCGTATCGGCCAGAAAAGCGAGTTCATCGAGGTATTCGGCTGTTTTCGCCTCGTTCTGGTTTCGGGTGGCGAGTCCGACGAGCACGGTGCGTTCGTTGGCCTCCTTGTTGATTATATTGTCTTCAATCATTGTGATCAGGTCTGAAGCCGTCGGATTTTTGCGGCGGCAAAGGTGGAAGTGTGTACAAAGAATGGGAACGTATGCGCTCCCATTCTTGAGTTATAACGCCTGAGGCGCGTGATGGTTTGTTTCCCTGCGGAAGGGATGTTATTTCTTCACTTTATTATAGCGGGCGTTGAGGCCTTCAACCACCTCGTTGGTGATGTCGAGGGCAGGATTTATGTACAACGTCGCCGCCTTGAACAGAATGGCATCGTATCCGCGGGTCTTGTTGTATTCCTTTATGAAAGCCTCGATGGAATCGTTCACGGTCTTCTGTGCCTGCATGCTTGCCTGCTCGAGGTTGCTCTGGAGGGTGGCCATGTTTTTCTGAGCCTCGTTCTGCATGTTGGCCATTGTCTGCTCATCCTGCTTGTAAGATGCTTCCGACAGGTATCCGTTGTTCTGCATCTTGTTCTGGACGGTGTTGGCAAAACTCTGGAGTTTGCTCTGGTGACGCTTGTAGGCGCTTTCCATGTTGGTCTGCATACGCAGCATCTCCTCATTGTAGTCCTTCGCGAGATTATATTTGCTCAGGATTGTGTCGAGGTCAACATAGCGGTAATTGGGAAGGCCAGCGGCCTTGTTCTCTGTCTTGGCTTTTTCTACAGTGGCGGTTTTGGCGGTATTCCCGTTGTTGCACGAGGATGCTCCGAAAAGCATGAAGGCTGCGAGAGCCGACGAAATCATGCCCAAGTGATTTTTTTTCATATAGTAGTTTTATTGTTTTCCTTTTTTACGGCAGGCTTATGATGGTGAATACTCTGTCGGTCCTTGCCTCCGAATCTGATGGAGAGCAATAATAACGATATTGCGAGTAATAATGTGACTAACAGCGTTAATTTCACCTTGTTACAATTGTTTGTGATTGTTACCTGACACGTTGGTGTGCGTCTGACGTATCGTCAGCTGCCTAATTTGGACGCAAATTTAGTGAAAAATTTGAAAAAAATAACTTAATATGAGAATATTTTGCTAACTTTGGGGAGCGGAATACCATCGGGTCATTCCGAAAACAGCGAAATTGGACTAAAACAAACTTAAAAACAGAATGGAAGTTAAAGACCTTAAGCCGGAATTGATCTGGAAATGTTTCGACGAGATCACCAAGGTTCCGCGCCCATCATGCCATGAAGAGCAGATCAGAGATTATCTGCTGAAATTTGCCAAAGAACACAATATATCTGTAAAGACCGATAAAGTAGGCAATGTGGTGATGACAAAGCCGGCCACTCCCGGACATGAGAACGCTCCCACGGTGATTCTGCAGGCCCACATGGACATGGTCGCCGAGAAGAACGGCGATGTCGCCCATGACTTCATGAAAGATCCTATCGAGACATACATCGACGGCGAATGGGTAAAGGCCCGCGGCACCACTCTCGGCGCCGACAACGGCATAGGCATGGCCGCCGCTATGGCGGTGATGCTTGATAATAGTCTGGTACATGGTCCGGTGGAGGCTCTTTTCACTATTAACGAGGAAATCGGTCTTGAAGGAGCCCAGAATCTCGGCGAGGACATGATAAGCGGCAAAATGCTCATCAATCTCGACTCGGAGGATGACGGCGAGATTTTTGTAGGCTGTGCCGGCGGAATCGATACAACCGCGGATTTCACTTATAAGAGAAGCTATTCGCCCGAGAACTTCAAATACTTCCGCATTTCGTGCACCGGTCTTCTCGGCGGCCACAGCGGCGGCGACATACATCTCGGCCGTGCCAATGCCAACAAGATCATCGCCCGCGTGATATGGGAATGCTCCCAGAAGTGGGATATCACAGTCTGCTCCATCGAGGGTGGAAACCTGCGCAACGCCATCCCGCGCGAGGCCAACGCGGTTTTCGGTATCCATGCAGACCATGAACAGGAACTGTCTCTCCATATCAAGAAATATCGTCAGGAGGTCCTCAACGAGTATGAGGGCGTGGAACCGCAGCTTGAGCTTGCCATCGAGGAATGCGGACGTCCGGAGTTCTGCTTCGATTCCGAGACATCCGTCACGCTCGTCCGCGCCATTTATTCCGCGCCTCACGGCGTATACTCCATGAGCCGCGACATCGAAGGTCTCGTGGAGACATCTACAAATCTCGCTTCTGTCAAGATGATCGACGACCAGACCATCCGCGTCACCACTTCGCAGCGCTCTTCGGTTGAGAGCCGCAAGTTCGACATTGCCGGACAGGTCGAGGCGCATTTCCAGCTTGCCGGCGCCAAGGTGTATCACTCCGACGGATATCCCGGATGGGCTCCCAACATGAAATCTCCCATCATGAAGATGTCGGCCGATGCCTACGAGGAGCTGTTCGGTGTGCGTCCCGCCATCAAAGCCATACATGCCGGCCTTGAGTGCGGTCTGTTCCTTGCCAAGTATCCACATCTCGACATGGTAAGCTTCGGCCCGACCATGACGGGGGTGCATTCTCCCGACGAGAAACTGCTTATTCCCACTGTAGATAAATTCTGGAAACATCTGTGCAAGGTACTTGAAAAAGTGGCCATGTCATGATGTCCCGGAGACTCATTGCCTTTACCTTGTTCGCTCTCTGTTCCGTATGCGGAGAGTCACTCACAATGTCGGCGTCCGTCAAGGACGCCGACTCAATCCGTGTAAGGGAACGCGCGGTCCGAATTGATTCCGTACCGGAGGCCGACAAAAGTTCAAGATACGAAAAACTTACCGATGCCGACTTCCGGATGGTGGCCGAAGAACTCGGAGTTGAGGTGGCGGCGATAAAGGCTGTGGTTTCCATTGAGGCCGGGGCTGCGATGAAAGGATTCTGGGCTCCGGGTGTGCCGGTGATAAATTTCGACCGGACCATGTACAACCGGTTCCGCTCGAAAGTTTCAGACAAAAGCGGCGCCAAAGGGGAGAAGGTCCCTCCGGGGCTTTCAGGATATGCGCGGAGCGAGTGGACACAGCTGATCAATGCCAGAAAGGTCAATGCGCAAGGCGCGAACATGGGAACGTTCTGGGGAATGTTCCAGATCGGAGGATTCAACTATAAGCTGTGCGGCTGTAAGAGCGTGGATGAAATGGCTCGCCTTATGTCGCATTCGGAACTTGAGCAGCTTGAACTTTTCGCGGCGTTCATTACAAATGCCGGAATGCTCCCCGACCTGAAGGCAAAGAACTGGGCAGGCTTCGCCAGAAAGTATAACGGCGCGAGCTATGCACGCCGCGGCTATCATACCAAGATGGCCGCCGCCTACCGGAAATTCAAGGCAATGGAAAAATGATTGCCGGCGTATAGCCGGCAAAAATCACCGGATATTACTGTAAAAATCGAAACTGTAATTTTGAATGAGCATGAAAATCACTGATCTCCAGCCTAAACTGGTCTGGGAAATATTTGATGAAATTACGAAAGTGCCCCGTCCCACGCATCATCTTGATAAAATGAAAGCGTTTCTTGTGGACTGGGCAAAGCGTCACGACATAGAGTGTCACACCGATGAGGTTGGCAACGTGATGATGCGTGTGCCGGCCACTCCCGGTCTCGAAAGCGCCCCTGTAGTGATTCTGCAGGGACATCAGGACATGGTGGCTGAAAAATCGGGTGACAAGGAGCATGACTTCTTCAACGACCCGATCGTCACCGTTGTGGACGGAGAGTGGGTCCGTGCCGACGGAACGACTCTTGGCGCTGACAACGGTATGGGATGTGCCGCCGCAATGGCATGTCTCATCGACCCTGATCTTAAGCATGGTCCCCTCGAGGCTCTTCTCACTGTGGATGAGGAGCAGGGGCTGATAGGTGCCAACGGTCTGCAGAAAGGATTCGTCACCGGCGATATCCTTCTCAATCTGGATTCCGAGGAGATGGGACAGCTTGTGGTTGGATGTGCCGGCGGAAAAGTCACGATATGCCGTCTTCCCTATACTAAGGAACCGGCTCCGGTCTCCGCTGAATTCTTCAAAGTGAGGATAGCCGATCTCAAGGGCGGACATTCCGGCATGGAAATAGGTCTTGGACGCGCCAACGCCAACCAGCAGCTCGCGCGGTTCCTCTGGGAGGCAAACCGTATTGCTCCTCTCGAACTTGGTGAAATCGACGGCGGAGGCCTTGCCAATGCAATTCCGCGTGACGCTATGGCGGTGGTGGCCGTGGCCCGTGAGGACGCCGAGGCGTTCAAAGCATACGCCCGGGAGTTCGACGGAATGGTGCATAAAGAGTTCGAGGCTACCGAGAACAGGGAATTCATCTTTGAAGTGACAGAGGTCAAGCCTCTTGCGCAAGTTATTGCCCACGATACGGCCCACAGGCTCATTGCAGCACTGTTTGCATGTCCCAACGGCGTGCAGGGAATGTCGACAGCTATCGAAGGGCTGATCGAGACTTCCGACAATCTCGCCTCGGTCAAGATGATCGCCGACGGAACAATTGAGATCACAATCCATCAGCGCAGCTCCGTCGATTCGCGTCGCGACGAGATCGCCGACAGGGTAAGCGCTCTGTTCGGTATGATCGGTGCGGAAGTCTCGTTCGAAGACGCATACGTGGGATGGGCTCCCAATCCTTCAAGCAAAGTCCTGAAGGTGGCGGAAGAAAGCTACCGCGACATTTTCAAAAAAGAGGCAAAAGTGGAGGCTCTCCATGCAGGTCTCGAGTGCGGACTCTTCCTCGAGAAGATGCCGAACCTCGACATGGTAAGTTTCGGACCGACGCTTAAGGATATCCATTCTCCGGGAGAGAAAGCCAATATCCGGAGCGTACAGGATTTCTATATTCTCCTGAAGGAAATGGTCACGCGCCTTGCAAAATGAGACGCGTCCTGATCATGCTGGACGGAAACATGAATAATGACAGTCCAGGGCAATGAACCGCACCCCAAAAGTCGCGCATCTGACTTTTGGGGTGCGTTATGTATACTGATATGGAAGTCAGCCGGCGAATAGTGCAAAATCCTCGTCGGATAGCCCTCTGACTCCTGACGCCCGGTTCCTGATTCTTGAATTGATTTCTATATGTTTTTTTATTTCCTGATTTCGTTTTTTTTCTGTAATTTTGCAATTTGGATGTGACCGACATGGATTCCGCCGCTTCAATGGCGGACCGGCGGAGTTAGATGCATCCCATAATGACAGAGATGAAAACGAATGTAGCAGTATTTTTCGGCGGACGTTCCGTCGAGCATGAGATTTCTGTAATATCCGCGCTGCAGGCCATTGCGGCTTTCGATAAGGAGAAATATGAGATTGTCCCCATCTATATTTCAAAGCAGGGACGATGGTATACCGGGCCTAAATTGCTCGACATACGCAATTACCGCGATATGAACCGGCTTGTGGCAGAGTCCGAAGAGGTATTCATGCGTCCTGAGTATGGCGACTATAATCTTTATAAGGTCAACACCGGTATGTTCTCCAAGCGCAATCCGGTGGCGGCGGAGCTCCATGTGGCGGTTCCTGTGCTTCACGGCACCACAGTGGAGGACGGCATCTTCGAGGGTGTGCTCGAGACCATAGGTATTCCGTATGCCGGTTGCAATACGCTCTCTTCGGCGAACGGTATGGACAAGATCACCATGAAGATGATTCTCCGCTCGGAGGGTATCCCGGTGGTGGATTATGTATGGTTCACCGACCATGAATGGAATTCCGACAAGGACGCGATAGTCGCTCGCGTGGAGGAGAAACTCGGTTATCCGGTGATTGTGAAGCCTGCAAACTTAGGCTCCAGTGTCGGCATCGGAAAAGCCGCCGACCGCGCCGCACTGATTGAAAAGATCAATAACGCTGAGAAGTTCTCGCAGCGCATCATAGTGGAGCACATGATCGAGAACCTCAAGGAGATAAACTGCTCGGTGCTCGGCGATACCGACGAACGCATCAGTTCCGTGCTCGAAGAGCCCATCAAGAGCGGCGATTTTCTCAGCTATGAGGACAAGTATATGGGAGGCACCAAGACCAATGCCGGAATGCAGAGCAGTGACAAACGTATACCGGCCGAACTTCCGGCCGACATGACCGGACGTATCCGCAATATGGCGTCCGACACATTCCGTGTGCTTTCCTGCCATGGCGTGAGCCGAATCGACGTGATGATCGACGAGAAAGACAACTCAGTATATGTCAACGAGATCAACACTATCCCCGGCTCGCTTTCATTCTATCTCTGGGAGGCCTCTGGAATAAGTTTCACGCAGCTGATGGACCGGCTCGTGGCGCTTGCCCTCAAGCGCAAACGCGCCGCCGACCGCAAGACTTTCACTTACGACCGCAACATTTTTGCACTCGGGGGCGTTACCAAGGGTGGCGTGAAAGGCGCTAAATCCCCGAAATTTAAAGGTTAAGATAATACACGAATCCCCTTATGAATAAAAAATTCAAGGAATACAGCAAGCAGCTGAATCTTTCCGACATCAATAAAGAGGTGCTTGGAGATTGGGATGCCCACGACCTTTTCGTCCGTTCGATGAAGGAGCGCGAGGGCTGTCCGACGTTTGTCTTTTACGAAGGTCCTCCATCGGCCAACGGAATGCCGGGTATCCACCATGTCATGGCCCGCACAATCAAGGATATAGTGTGCCGCTACAAGACGATGAAGGGTTTCCATGTAAAGCGCAAGGCCGGATGGGACACCCATGGTCTTCCCGTGGAACTCGGCGTGGAGAAGACGCTCGGAATCACAAAGGAGGACATCGGCTCTAAAATCTCTGTGGACGATTACAACGCCGCCTGTCGCAAGGAGGTGATGAAGTATACCAAAGAATGGACCGACCTTACCCACAGGATGGGATACTGGGTGGATCTCGACAACCCCTACATAACCTACGACAACAGATATATCGAATCGGTATGGTGGCTTCTGAAGCAGCTATACGATAAAGGATACCTTTACAAAGGATACACCATCCAGCCTTATTCTCCGGCTGCCGGAACCGGTCTCAGCTCGCATGAGCTAAACCAGCCTGGATGTTACCGCGATGTGAAGGATCTCACTGCCACAGTACTTTTCGAGATTCTGGATCCAAAGGAGGAAATGAAAGGGTGGGGACGTCCATATTTCATGGCATGGACCACAACTCCCTGGACTCTCCCTTCCAACACAGCGCTTTGCGTGGGTCCGAAAATCAACTATGTGGCACTCCGCACATACAATCCCTATACCGGCGAACCAATCACCGCCGTTCTCGCAGAGGACCTTGTGGGAGCCTATTTCAAGAAAGAGGGCAAGGATGCCCCTATGGATGGTTTCAAGCCCGGAGACAAGGTGGTGCCTTACAGGGAGGTAGGCCGCTGGGCCGGCCCGGAACTTACCGGGATGCATTACGCGCAGCTGATCCCCTGGGTGAAACCCACGGAGAAGCTCGACGACATCTCGCCTGAATATGTGCGCGACTACGCAACCGGACATCCCGATAAAGTCTACAAAGTCGGGAAAGAATCGTTCGTGGAGATAGCTGAGAGGGCATTCCGCGTGATCGAAGGTGATTATGTCACCACAGAGGATGGTACCGGTATCGTGCATATCGCTCCGACATTCGGTGCCGATGATGCCAAAGTGGCCAGGGCTGCCGGTATCCCCGCGCTGTTCATGATCAACCGGAGGGGGGAGACCCGCCCCATGGTGGATCTGCAGGGCAAATTCTATCTGACAGACGAGCTCGCGCCTGAATTTGTGCAAAAGTGCATGAACGTGCCTCTTTACTCTCATCATGCCGGCGAATATGTGAAAAACGCTTACGATCCGCGGTTCAATCCAGACGGAAAGTATGACGAAAAGGCGGCTTCATCGGCCGAGGACCTCAATGTCGTGCTCTGTCTTGAACTCAAGAAGGATGGGAAGGCGTTCCGCACGGAGAAGCATGTACACAATTATCCGCACTGCTGGCGTACCGACAAGCCGATTCTCTATTATCCGCTCGACAGTTGGTTTATCCGCACTCCCAAGGCCCGCGAACGGCTCATCGAGCTCAACGGAACAATCAAGTGGAAACCGGCCTCCACTGGAACCGGTCGCTTCGGCAAATGGCTTGAGAATGTGCAGGACTGGAATCTTTCCCGCTCGCGCTACTGGGGAACGCCTCTGCCGATATGGCGCACCGAGGACGGCCGCGAAGAGACCGTGATCGGCAGCTATCAGGAATTATCGGACCGTGCAGACGAAGCCGTGGAAAAAGGCTTTATGAAGGAGAATCCTATTAAGGCCAAAGGATTTCGTCCTGGTGTGTTCACCAGAGAGAATTATGACCTTTTTGACATCCACCGTCCTTACGTCGACGACATAATTCTCGTAAGTCCTTCCGGCTTACCGATGCGCCGCGAGACGGATCTTATCGACGTGTGGTTCGATTCGGGTGCCATGCCTTACGCCCAGATTCATTATCCTTTCGAAAACAGGGAACTGCTCGATTCCAAGGAGGTCTATCCTGCCGATTTCATCGCGGAGGGAGTGGATCAGACACGCGGATGGTTCTTCACACTGCATGCCATAGCAGGGATGGTGTTTGACTCGGTGGCATACAAGGCCGTGATCTCAAACGGCCTCGTTCTGGACAAGAACGGCAACAAAATGTCGAAACGTCTTGGCAACGCCATCAATCCGTTCGACAATATCGAGCGGTTCGGATCCGACCCTGTCCGCTGGTATATGATTTCCAATTCATCGCCATGGGACAATCTGAAGTATGACGAGGAGGGTGTGGCCGAATCGAGCCGCAAGCTCTTCGGCACGCTGTACAACACCTATAAGTTCTTTGCCTTGTATGCCAATGTCGACGGTTTCTCCGGCACAGAGCCTCAGGTGCCTGTCCCGGAGCGCCCGGAAATAGACAGGTGGATTCTTTCGCTTCTCAACACGCTGATCGCGGAGGTGGAGGCAGCGCTCGACGATTATGAGCCGACCAGGGCCGCCCGTGCCATAGAGGAGTTCGTAAATTCAAATCTTTCCAACTGGTATGTGCGTCTCAACCGCAAACGCTTCTGGGCCGGAGAGATGGATTCCGACAAGCTTGCGGCTTACCAGACACTCCATGAATGTCTGAAGACCGTGGCTCTGCTGATGGCTCCGTTCGCTCCGTTCTATTCTGACAGACTCTACGGCGATCTTGTGGCACCCGCATCTGAAGACGGTCGTTACGCTTCGGTGCATCTTGCCGACTTCCCCGCGTCTGACAGCGGACTTGTGAATATCGATCTCGAGCGCCGCATGGCTCTCGCGCAGGTACTCTCGAGCAATGTGCTCGCATTGCGTCGCAAGGTCAATCTCAAGGTGCGTCAGCCGCTCCAGACTCTCCTTGTCCCCGTGATGAACGACGCGCAGCGCGCCGATGTGGAGATGATCGGGAAGATCGTGCGCGATGAGGTGAATGTGAAGGAACTCAAGATTGTCGACAATGAGGAAAGTGGTCTTGTGAAACGGGTCAAGGCCGATTTCAAGAAACTCGGCCCGCGTTACGGCAAGATCATGAAGGATCTCGGCAAACGTATCGCGGCCATGGATGGCCGCGAGATAGCGGCGCTTGAGAAGGATGGCCGTTTCGTTTTCTCCGAGCTGTCCGACGCTCCGGAAATCACTCTCGACGACGTGGAGATTATTCCTGAGGATATACCCGGATGGCTCGTGGCCAACGACGGAAACATCACTGTAGCTCTTGATGTCACCGTAACTCCGGAACTGAGAAACGAAGGAATGGCCCGCGAACTTATCAACCGGATTCAGAACATCCGCAAGTCTTCGGATTTCGAGATTACCGACAAGGTCGATGTGGTGCTTTCAGATGTGCCGGCAGTGGCGGAGGCAGTGGCTGCTTTCGGCGACTATATCGCCGCTCAGACGCTTGCCGACTCCGTAAGGGTTGATTCCGTCTGCGATGTTGACGGTGCCGTCGAACTCGACATCGACGGGGAGAAGGTGCTCGCCAAAGTCGTGAGAAAATAGCAATATGGGCGATAATACAGAATTGAGGAAGCAAGCCTCCGGCAAAGCGTCAGGCAATGCCGGATGGCTTGCTCTTTTAGTCGTTCTTCTGGTGGTCATCGCCGACCAGGCGGTGAAGTTCTACGTCAAGACGCATTTTTACCTCGGGGAAGACTTGCCATTCTTATCATGGTGGCATATAAAGTTTATCGAGAACAACGGCATGGCCTTCGGTCTGGAGCTGACCAGCAAGATTTTCCTTACCTTTGCCCGCATCGTGGCAGTAGGTCTGCTGGTATGGGCTCTGACATCGGTGCGGAAAATACCGGGGCTCAGCAAGGGATTCGTCATCGCCGTGGCCCTTATCACGGCAGGCGCCGCAGGAAATATTTTCGACTGTGTGTTCTACGGAGTGATCTTCGACAATCCCATGCCGCCGGCTACTGCAGTGCTTTTCCCTTCTGACGGCGGTTATTCCACATGGTTCGAAGGGAGAGTGGTCGACATGTTGTATTTTCCTCTCTTCTCATTCTACTGGCCTGAATGGATTCCTGGTGTGGGCGGTACTTTCTACGAATTTTTTGCCTACATTTTCAATATTGCCGATGCCTCTATATGCATAGGGGTCGCGTTGCTGATATTCTTTTACAGTTCTGACCTGAACCAGGCGTTGGGACATGTTGCAGGGAAATATCGAGTCAGGAATGGAGGGGCTGCCGCAAAGGAGAGAAAGGGCAGGTCGAAATGAAGAATATCCATGCTCCGCTTGTCATTGCCGCGACAGCGTTCCTGTTTGCCTCCGGTTGTGTGAAGCGGCCGTCCAAGGTGTTGTCGGACGATGAGATGGCGTCGCTTGTGGCCGATCTCGAGATTGCCGAGGGATATGTGCAGACGCAGACTCTCGGTGATCGTGACGGTGATCGGCTGGTGGAGTATGTGATTGAGAAGCATGGTGTATCTCGGGAGGAATTTGATTCGACCATGGCCTGGTACGGTAGGAATGTAGATGTCTATTACGATATCATCCCCAAGGTGGAGCAGCAGCTGGAGCAGCGCCGCAGGAAAGCTTCCGGAGGCGATGAAGTGAATCCCGTTACCGACCTGTGGCCTTATTCAAGGCATGCTGTGATAGGGGAGAATGGTCCTGGCTCGACCTTGCGGTTCTCAATTCCAATAACGTCGCTGGCCAAAGGTGACCGGGTGAGCTGGAAACTGCGTATGCGCGTTGCAAGGCCAGTCAGCGCGCTCCTCGGAGTGGAATATGGGGATGGCCGTAGACATTACGTTTCGCGCAACATAAGCAACGGGCGCAAGGTGGAAATGATGCTTCAGACAGATACCGCGGCGCAGGTGAACCGCATTTTCGGCTATCTGATGGCGGTCCGCCGTGCCGACCTTCCGCTGTGGCTTGATTCCATAGCCCTCGGGCATCAGCCGGTCGATTCGACACAGTATTTTAAAATTTCGTCCCAGCATAACTATTATAAACCGCGACCGAGAAAGGAACTCGAACTTGAGCGCCGCGAACGTGCGCGTATGGACAGCATAAGGGAGGCCGCGAACGAAATGGAGAATCCCGGAACATCGGCCGATTCCCCCGCTAAAGATCAGAAATCGGGACGTCGGTCTGCGAATTCGCTACAGACAACAATGTCGAAGCGCCCGGTATCGTCAAATAGGAAAACGTGAACGGTCGGTATTAACAACCTCCAGATGAAATTAAAACTGTTGGCTTTCGAAAGTCAGGTGACGTCCGGGGACGGAAACCTTTATATGAATCCCGCCGGTATACTGGATGTGGAGACTGTGGATGACAATGTGGATATCCGCGTCTTGTGGCGCGGAGAGTCTGTCAGATGCAAGCGATGCCTCTTTCGTCCTTTCGAGGGCGAGGAGGCATCGCTTGTTCATTGTGACTATCCGTTGCTTATAGACTCCGGCGGAAGTGACGACTGTGTTTCTGTCAGCTTTATTCTGCCGTAGGAGTTTGCTCTGTCGGTATTTCCGGAAGGGTGTGTGAACAACCTCTGGATTTATCAGTTTTTCTTCATTTCCTTGGCCCAGGTGTCTTTCAGTCCTATGGATTTGTTGAAGACGGGGTGTTCCGGGGTGGAATCTTTGTCGACCACATAGTATCCGAGACGCTGGAACTGATAGTGATCGCCGGCTTTGATGCGCGCGGCGAGCCACGGTTCTATCATTGCGTTGTCGCGAATTTTCAGCGAGTCCGGGTTCAGCAGACTGCGGAAGTCTCCCTCTTCGGCCGATGGGTTTTCCACTGCGAACAGACGGTCATAGTCGCGGATTTCGACGCGTGTCGCCGTAGGGACAGATACCCAGTGGAGCGTACCCTTTACTTTGCGGTCGCTTCCGGGGAGTCCGCTGCGGGATTCAGGATCGTAGGTGGCGTGGATTTCTGTGATCTCTCCGGTTTCATCCTTGACCACTCCGGTGCATTTGATTATGTAGGCACCTTTTAGACGCACTTCCTTGTCGGGGCTGAGACGGAAGAATTTTTTCGGAGGATTCTCCATGAAATCCTCCCGTTCGATCCACAATTCGCGTGTGAACGGCATCTCATGTGTGCCTTCGGCTGGATTTTCGGGATTGTTATCCATAAGCATCATTTCCGTCTGTTCCTCGGGATAGTTGTCGAGAATCAGCTTCACCGGATTCTGGACCACACTGACGCGTGTGGCTGTCCTGTTGAGGTCCTCGCGCAGGGAATGCTCTAGAAGCTCGATATGGTTCAGTGCCTCGTATTTGGTGTATCCGATCCGGTTTACGAAATCCTTTATGGAAGAGGGGGTGTATCCGCGGCGGCGGAGTCCGCGCAGTGTCGGCATGCGGGGATCGTCCCATCCGTTCACCAGCCCCTCCTTGACGAGCTGAAGCAGTTTACGCTTGCTCATCACGGTATATGTGAGGTTTAGACGGTTGAACTCTATCTGCCTCGGGCAGTAACTGTCATCGGCGAGTTCCTTTACGAAATATTCGTAGAGCGGACGGTGAGACACGAATTCGAGCGTGCAGATCGAATGTGTCACGCCTTCGAAATAGTCACTCTGACCGTGAGCGAAGTCATACATGGGATAGACTTTCCAGGTGTCGCCGGTACGCCAATGGGGAGTCTTGATGATGCGGTACATGATCGGGTCGCGGAAGTGCATGTTGTCGCTCGCCATATCGATCTTTGCGCGGAGCACCATGGCACCCTCGTCGAACTCCCCCTTGTTCATTCTCTCGAACAGATCCAGATTCTCTTCCGCCGGACGGTTGCGGAACGGACTTTCTGTCCCTGGACGTGTGGGAGTCCCTTTCTGTTCGGCGATCTGTTCGCTGGTCTGTTCGTCGACGTATGCCTTTCCCTCTTTGATCATACGCACGGCGAGGTCGTACAGCTTGGGGAAATAGTCGCTCGCATAGTATAGACGGTCGCCCCAGTCGTATCCGAGCCAGTGGATGTCCTCCTTGATGGCCTCCACGTATTCTGTATCCTCTTTCTGGGGATTGGTGTCGTCGAAGCGGAGATTGCAGGTCCCGCCGAATTTATCGGCGGCTCCGAAGTCCATGATGAACGCTTTTGCGTGGCCTATGTGCAGATAGCCGTTAGGTTCGGGCGGAAACCTGGTGTTGAGCCGTCCGCCGTTCTTGCCGGCTGCCAGATCGCCGGCAATCTCCTGTTCCACAAAGTTCAGTCCGCCTTCGCCGACTGTTTCCTCTTTAATTGTAATATCCATCTTAGGTCTTGTTCTGTTGTTATCCCATGACACTATGGTGCATGACGGATTATAAATTGCAAAAGTAGAAAAAAAAATTCAAAAATCCAATATCCTGACAGGCTCGGGGCCGGAATGAAAAGTGAAGGGACCCGAATTGAATCGGATCCCTTTGGTGTCAGTTGAGAATCATGGTGCTTAATGCACAGCCTTGTAAACCGACATACGTTCTTGCAAACTGTTTGATAAAATTCAATGTTCCTGTACGAGGAGATCTCATAGGTAATTGTTTTACGTTTGACTCTGGCGATGTGATGATGGAATCGTTAACCATAGGCAATTATTATTTTAAGGAGATTTGTGGCCAAAGGATATTTCCTGAGGCTTTCCTATATATAACGGTGCCTCTGCACGATTATTGCGGAATGTACAAAAAAGCGCCCTGGCGGTGAATCCGGGCGCTTTCCTGTATTGGGGTTTCTGTTATTGTCTCACGGTGGATCTCGGTCACATTGTGAGAATTATGTCTTTTTCGCGGGCTATGCGTCGGAGATTGAGTATGGCATAGCGCATTCTTCCGAGGGCAGTATTGATGCTTACTCCCGTGATTTCCGCTATTTCCTTGAAACTTAGGTTCTGGTAGTACCGCATCATTAGCACCTCTTTCTGTAGCTCGGGAAGCTCTTCGATGAGGTATTTGACATCGTCGCGAATCTGGTTGCTGATCATTATGTCCTCGATGGTGTCCTCGCAAAGTTCTTTGCGGTTGAGTATGTCCACATCGGTGAGATCGGCGCTTTGAAGATTTTCTGACTTTTCCTGACGGTAATAGTCGATGATGAGGTTGTGTGCGATACGGGAAATCCATGCAGGGAATTTACCGTTTTCCGTGTATCTGCCCAGACGTATGGTCTGAATAGCCTTGACGAATGTCTCCTGAAAGATGTCGTTGGCTATGTCCTCATTTTTGATTATCCGGAGAATATAGCTGAAAATTCTATCCTGATGACGACGTAAAAGGGTGTCGAATGCCTCGTTGTTTCCCTTGGCGTATGCCCTGACTAACTGCTCGTCGGTCAGAGCTGAAAAATTTGTCATGCTGTAGATGTTGGTTGGTTATGTAGAATTTCTCTATAAGCAGCGTGTTTTATGATGTGTCCTTTAATTTTGTTTGAAAAAGTCAAATCCCTTTCTCTGAATGCATCATTTAAGATCAGGTTTCTCTTTTTCCGATTGCAAAGATATATCGAAGAAAGCGCAAATCCAAATGATTTACGCTTTTTTTTGATTAAAATATCTTAATTGTACAATATTTTAATAATTTTTCAGTAGTCTCACGGCAACCCATCTGTTGCTTTCTTTCGAATCGCATATCGTGAGTCCGGACTCTGCCGCGCGTTTGCCGACCACGGGGATGTCTTCTCTGTAGAATCCGCTCAGAAGCATTGTGCCTCCGGGCCTGAGGGCTGCTGCATAGCGGTCCATGTCTTCGAGGATGATATTGCGGTTTATGTTGGCGAACAGATAATCGGCCGCCTCAAGTCCCTCGAGTGCCGAGGCGTCGCCATGGATTATATTTATCTCCGTTTTGTTTATTACGGCGTTCTCAAGAGCGTTTTCGTATGCCGGACGGTCGATCTCGACAGCTGCCACGGAGGAAGCTCCGCGCATGGACGCGAGAATGGCGAGTATGCCGGTGCCGGTGCCCATGTCGATTACGCTCTTTCCGGCGATATCCTCCTGAAGAATATATCTCATCATCTGGGAGGTGGTGTCGTGATGCCCTGTGCCGAATGCCATTTTGGGGTCTATCACAATGTCAAGTCGGGCGGAGGGCACATCCTTATGGAAAGAGGAGTGGACCACGCAAGCGTCATCGATCACTATAGGCTTGAAATAATGTTTTTCCCATTCGGCGTTCCAGTCCTCGCCCTCCACGAGCGTCGACTTGATGTCGAAAGTGACCGGAATCGGGAATCCGGCGAGTGCCTGTCGGGCAACGCCGTCGGGATCTGTGCCTTCGGCACGGATGTAGGCTGTAAGGCCGGTGACGTCTGGTTCAAAAGACTCAAACCCGGCGTCGGCCATGAAAGCCGCTGCCAGGTCTGTGATGTCAGGGGTGCAGGGCGAGACATCGATCCGCACCGAATAGTAGTCGTTCATTTTTTTCCTTTGATGAGTTTATACACTTTCCGTCCCTGTCCGAAGAGGGTCATGCCGACCATCGCGTAATCAATTATATTCATCCTGCTGAGCAGTTTGCCGGCCACGCCGACAACGCCGGCCGCTTTGCCGATCCAGCCCGATGCATCGTTTTTCCTGCCGGAGAGCGGGTTGCGGAGATTATTGACTGAATTCAGTGTTTTCGATTTGCAGAATTCCTTGCGGAGCGAAATCAGCGCCCGCTGGTATCGGAGCTCTTCCATCGAATATCCTTTGAAGCTCTCTTCCGGGGTATTCCCCGGCACTTTCCCTCTACGGGATCCGGATTCGATCTCTTTCATAACATGTTATTTGTGTGAAGGGGTCTTGTCGAAGAATATTTTCGTTGTCATCTTGGCGAGCGGGTTGAGCAGCAACGGACGCCGCAGGACGTAGATTGTCGCCACAAGCAGACATATAATGCCTGCCACAACGAGATATGCCAGTGCTGGACAGAGAATAGCCTTGAAAAGCTCCACCAGACAGAAGGCGAGCATAATCAGCACCACCATCCCCAGAAGGAGGCAGATGAAGCCGATGATAAGCGTGGAGAGAAGCATGGTCATCTTCTCGGCCAAGGTGAGTTTGGCGTATTCAATCTCAAGGCTCACCCATGTTTTCGACTGCTCGAATATATTTTGGATTTCGTCTACAATCTTTAGTCTCATAGTTCAGCGGATGGTGGGGGATGCAACCCCTGCGTCGATATTTATTGCGGTAGGGGTCTGAAACAGCGGACTTTCTCCCGGTATGCCGGAGGAAAGTCCGCGAATAATTTCTATCAGTCTTCCGAGCCTGCGAGTTCGGCCACCAGAGCATCAACTTCAGAGTCGCTTAGTTTGATGCCTTTTCTTCTGAGGCAGACTACTATCTTGTTCCTTACGTCAGCTCCTTTTTCCGGGGCAAACAGGAGAGCGGCGGCGCAGCCCGCTATAGCTCCGCCGATAAATGCGGAAATGTATGTCAGTGCTTTCATTGTACAGTCGGTTTAGATTTAGATATGTTTTTCCACCTGGTCCTCGATCTCGTCAACGAGCTCATCGAGCTTGTCTTTTTTCAGGGTAATGCCTTTCTCTTTGAGAAGCCTCACGATCTTTTCGCGAGTATCCTCACCTTTTTCAGGAGCTACGAGAAGTCCGATGGCCGCACCGGCGATAGCGCCGCCGAGAACGGAAAGAATTACATGCAATGGTTTCATAAGTCTTTTTATTTAGATTTATAAGTTTTTATGTATGCAGCCCTTGCGGGCATTGGCGCGCCGTGTCCGGGCGCCTTTATCTTACTTAACAATTAAAGTGCCAAAAAGTATGAGATTTGTTAAAATTTTTTCAAATCTTCGCTTCATCCCTTTACAATTCGCCGCTATCTGACAACCGTGCGTATTTCAGAAAGAGGAATCTCCGTCGGCGAGCGGAGCTCCGAACGATGAGGAGTACCCGTCGTTATGACCGAGGTGTCCGATGGTAAGCTGCGAGGCGAGCTTCACCACGTGCCCTCCCACTCTTGGATTCAGCGTGTCGATGACTTTCATCAGCCGGCCTGTTTTCTCGCGGTTCTCGGTCTGCCGCCTGTCTTCGAACAGTCCCGGTTCGTTGCAGCGGGCGGGCGTTATGTCGGAAAGTATCACTCCGGCTCGCTTGTAGAATGCGCCCGGTCTGAAGATGTGGGTGAGGATGGTGATTGCGGCATTGGTTATTGTGGGTTCGTCAGATACTCTCTTTTCGAAGTCAATGCTGCCGTCCGGCGCCTCGTATCCATTTTCCGTATGAAATCTGTTGCTGCGCAGGAACACAGTGACTTTGCCGCATTCACCCCCTTGGATGCGCAGCCGTTTCGAGACATGGGCGCAGTAGATGGCCACTCTCGCGCGGATGTAGTCGAAATCGTCGATATCTATAGGAAACGTGCGCGACTCGCTGATGGAGTCCTGGAGTTTCCGTTTCTTGAAGTCTAATTCTATGCAGTTTTCTCCGTGAATCTCTCTCCAGAATTTCTCACCGTTCACGCCCAGTCTGGACCTGACCCACATCAGGGGACGGCTGGCGAAATCGCCTGTGGTGAATACGCCGAGAGAGTAGAGCCGTTTCGTGAGCCGGCGTCCTATTCCCCACAGGTCGCCTATTGGCATCACGGAAAGTATCCGGTCGATTTCCTGCTGATCGGATAGCACAACCACACATGTGTCGCGCTTTTTACCCGTTTCTGTGGCTATCTTGCACAGCGTCTTTGTGCCGGCGAAGCCCACAGTGACCGGTATGCCCTCCTTCTCGCGGCATTCCCTCACTATCTCCGCCCCGATGTCGGGAAGTGCCGAGTCCGGAATGCCGCTCATGTCGAGAAAGGCTTCGTCCACAGAGTAGTCGATGGCGGAGGGGGCGAAATGTCTGAGAATCTCATGGATCCTCAGGCTGATCTCGCGGTAAAGCAGATGATTGCCTGAAAGTGCGATGAGTTGCCCGCTTTCTATAAGAGTTCTTAACTGGAATGCCGGCTGTCCCATTTTCACACCGAGACGTTTGGCTTCGTTGCTGCGGGCCACCGCACAGCCGTCATTGTTGCTGAGCACAACCACCGCCCGGCCTTCAAGAGAAGGGTTGAGTGCGCGTTCGCAGCTTACGAAGAAATTATTGCAATCGGCAAGACCAATCATTTTGTCGCAGCTTTAGTTCAGATGATATCAGTCTCGTTGGCGTCAGTTCAGTATGTATGCCCCGTTCTCAAGACGGGCGAAACCCTCGTCACAGAGTTGCGAAAGGCAGAGGGCGATATCATGTCCATTGGCGTCCAGTCCGTGTTCGATGATTCTGAAATCGGCTCCGCGCGGTCTGCTCCGCAGAAACTCCACAGTCCGCTCCATTACCATGGACAGTTCGCGGTTCCGTTTCATTATTCCGCCGATTCCCCGTTTTTGCCTGTCCTTGTTGCGGTCCCGGCACACGTCGCAGCATCCGCATCCGCATTCCTTCTTCTCTCCGAAATATGCCAGCATCCGGTTTTCCCGGCATTTCCCGGCATTGAAAGCGTAGTCGATCATTGACTCCACGCGGTGCTTCATTATGTCGCGGCGTTTTTCATATATGTTCTTTCCTATGGTCACATATCGGGGCTCTTCGCGTGCGGTGGGAAAATAAATGTATGGAGTGCGGCTTCTTGGAATGTAGCTTATCAGTCTGGCTCTGTTGAGTTCGAGCAACGCGTCGTAGACCTGCTGTTCATCAAGCATGGACGCAGAGGAAATTTCTGTCTCGCTTATGTTTATATAGTCAGTGAAAATTCCTGGATACCGGCGCAGCATGCTTCTGAGCGCGGACTCGGCTTCCACTGTGATTCCGCCTGCGTTGTAAAGCTCCTCTCTCGTCACTGTGATCATGACCCGCGAACGACGGTCGGATTCTTCGGAGAAATCGATGTAGCCTGCCTGTTCCAGCAGATGCAGCGCGGCCAGACACTGTCGCTGTTGGTAGTGGAATGTGAGGCAGAACTTCTCGAAATCGAAGTCGCGTATGGTGTCGTATCCTTCATCTATGGAGATGTGCAGGAAATTGCACATACGTTCGTAAACTTTTTTGATATATTCCCGCTCGGGGAATGTTTCGGTCACGCGCCGCCTGAGAGTGGCCCGGTCTGTGTCGGTGGTGAGGAGAACGGCATAGGAGGTGAGACCGTCGCGTCCGGCGCGTCCAGCTTCCTGGTAATATTCTTCGAGCGAAGGGGGGAGGTCGTAATGGATCACCACCCGCACGTCGGGTTTGTCGATACCCATTCCGAAGGCGTTGGTGGCCACCATCACGCGTGTCTGTCCCGCGATCCAGCTGTTTTGTCGTTCCTCTTTGTGATCGGCGGTGAGGCCTGCATGGTATGCCGCGGCGGATATCCCGGCGGAATTGAGGTACTCGGCGATATCGGCAGTACGTTTGCGGCTTCTTACGTAGACGATGGAACTGCCCGAGGTGCGGCTGAGGATGTGGAACACGTCATGGATTTTGGTATCCGTCCGGCGCACTATATAGTTGAGATTGGTGCGCGAGAAGCTCATGCTCCACCTGCGGGGATTATTCATCCGGAGCTGCGAGCAGATGTCATCGGCCACTTCAGGAGTGGCGGTGGCGGTGAGGGCGAGCAGCGGTATTCCGGGCAGTACGTCGCGCAGTCTGCCTATGTTGAGGTAGGATGGCCTGAAATCATAGCCCCACTGCGAGATGCAGTGAGCCTCGTCGACTACTATCAGCTTCACCTTTATGCGCCGGAGGTCGTCGAGAAACGTCTGGTTGCGGAGCCGTTCGGGAGACACGTAGAGGAAGCGGGCGTTGCCGTTCACCAGATGCTCGCGCGCCACGTTGCGTTCCCGAGGTGTCATTCCTGAATGCAGACATACCGCCTTGATGCGGCGTCGGCGCAGATTGTCCACCTGGTCCTTCATGAGAGAGATGAGCGGGGTCACCACTATAGTGACTCCGCCGAGTATCATGCCGGGCACCTGAAAGGTGACGGACTTGCCGCCTCCGGTGGGCATCAGTCCCAGGGTGTCGCGGCCGTCAAGGACCGAGTCCACGATCTCGCGCTGGAGCGGACGGAACGAGTCGTGGCCCCAGTGGCGCCGCAGGGTGGCGAGCGGAAGGTCGTTGGCAGCTGGTTTCAATTTTTGGATGGACGTATGTCGCGGATCATCAGCTGGATGGTGTCGGAGGTGCCGGCGCGTTTCGACTGCTCGATGGTGTAGCAGATGTCGATAGGTTTGTGCGAATGTATGTGCTCGAAGTATTTCGACATGTTGAACGCTATGGCGTTGATGACATGGCTTGTGGAATTGTCTTCAAGTTCAAGCTTTATATGCTCCAGATTGCGGCCTACAAGTTTGCTTGTACCGAAGTCAAACACATTTTTTGTGCAGAACACGGGTTTCTGGTTCCCCGGCCCGAAGGGATTGAATTTCTTGAGCAGGGCAACCAGCTCGGGAGTGATGTCGGCGAATTCTATTTCGGCGTCGATGTCGAGATGCGGTTCGAGTTGGTTCGGCTGAATGTTGTCGGCCACATATTTCTCGAAACGACGGCTGAACTCCGGGATGTTTTCCTCTTTGAGAGAGAGGCCGACGGCGTAAGTATGGCCTCCGAAGTTCTCCAGCAGGTCGCGGGCGGAGTTCACGGCGGCATAGATGTCGAAGCCTTGTACCGAGCGTGATGAGCCGGTGGCGAGTCCGTTCGAGAGAGTCAGTACCACGGCCGGCTTGTAATATAGCTCGGTGAGGCGCGATGCGACGATGCCGATGATTCCTTTGTGCCAGTCCTTGTTGTAGATGACGATCGAGCGTTTGCCGTTGACAATTCCCACATTTTTCTCGATAAGCGCGTTGGCTTCCTCGGTGATCTTCTTGTCGAGTTCCTTGCGGTCGCGGTTATATTGGTCAATGTCCTTTCCCTTTTCGAAAGCCTCGTGAAGGTCGCGGCATACGAGCAGGTCCACCGCCTCCATGCCGCTCTGCATTCTGCCGGAGGCGTTGATGCGAGGACCGATCTTGAAAATCACCTCGCTGATGGTGATATCCTTGTTGGTGAGCTTGCAGAGGCGGATGATGCTCCGCAGCCCGAGATTGGGATTGGAGTTGAGGCGGCGCAGTCCGTGGTATGCCATAACGCGGTTCTCCCCGACGATGGGGACTATGTCGGCGGCTATCGACACTGCCACCAGGTCCAGCAGCGACTCAAGTTCGTTGTGGTTTCCTAGACCGTTGCTAAGTGCAAAGGCCTGCATGAATTTGAACCCTACTCCGCAGCCGCTCAGATAAGGGCACGGATAGGTAGAGCCGGGCATCTTCGGATTCAGAATCGCTACAGCGTCAGGAAGTGTCTCGTCGGGAACATGATGGTCGCACACGATGAAGTCGATACCCTTCTTTTTAGCGTAGTCGATTTCCTCTATGGCCTTTATGCCGCAGTCGAGCACGATAATCAGTTTCACATCGTTCTCGGCCGCGTAGTCGATGCTTTTGAGAGAAATGCCATAGCCCTCGTCATCACGCGTAGGGATATAATACTCCACGTTGGAATAATAGTTCTGGAGATATTTGTAGACGAGTGCCACGGCAGTGGTACCGTCCACGTCATAGTCTCCGTAGATCATGATTCGTTCCTTCGCCCCCATGGCGCGGTTCAGACGGTTCACTGCCTTGTCCATGTCCGGCATGAGGAAAGGATCATGCAGATCGGAAATTGACGGGGCGAAAAAGGCATCGGCCTCCTCCTGGGTTCTCACGCCTCGGCGCACCAGCAATTCAGTTATTGCCGGCATCCCTCCGCAGCGTCCCAGCAGGGCCTCTGTCTCCTGCTTCTGTTGATGGGTGAGTGGCTGATAATTCCATTTACTTATCATAGGTGTAGTAGTATATTCTAAGGGTGCCCCGTCTCCACATCACCCCTTTTCCCCAATTTGCAAAGTTAATAAAAAAAACAGAGCCCGGCAATCAAAAGATTATTAATTTTTTGATTGCCGGGTGTTCCGTGTATGGAAAAACGTGTATCGAAATTCCTCAGTCTTCCTTTACTGTCACGTCGATTTCGGTTTTCTTGCAGCAGCAGGGTGCCACAAGGCGCCATGCTATGGCTGCAAGTACTGCGCCGATCAGCGGCCCCGCCACCATGATCCAGAAATCGGGCCATGCGTTGGCCGAGAAGAGGGCGGGACCGAAGGAACGTGCCGGGTTGACCGAGCAATTGTCAACCGGTATACCCACTATATTCACCAGTCCCAGCGCCAGACCTATCGCCACTCCCGCAAGCGACGAATTTCCGAATCGGGATGTAGCACCCAAAACTACGAACACGAAAAGGAATGTCAGCAAGGATTCTGTGAGCAGTGCGAATCCTTGTGATACTCCAGGCTGGCATACGTTTGTGGCAAGGTACGACACTTTGTCGGTAAAGCCTATGCCTTCGGTGATTCCTCCGAAAGTGAACGGGCCTCCGTTAAAATATCCTCCCGCCGACATGAGCCAGAGAAGAAGCGCGCCTCCGGCGGCTGCCCCGGCCAGCTGCGCCACCACGTATCCGCAGAGGTCGGCCAATTTGAAGTTTCTGTCGGTCAGGAACACGCCCAGCGATACTGCGGGATTCACATGACATCCGGATATGCCACCTATAGCGTAACACAAGGCCAGAAGTATCAGGCCGAAGCAAAGTCCTATGCCGAGGACTCCGATTTTTGGTCCGGCGAGCACGGCGCTTCCGCACGCCAGAAGCACGAGAAACATCGTGCCAAAAAATTCAGCGATTAATTTTTTCATAACTAACACTATTTGGTATATCTACCAAAACGTCGGACTGTCTCCGATGGTTTGCATGTATCGGCTCAATAACAATGGATATGTATCTGTCTCGTTGCCGCGTGATTTCGGGGGGGGAAATAATCAGGAAAACGAGAAGGAATCAAACCGACAAAATATGAAACAAGAATTTACACAAGCGGTATTAAATGATGCTATGGATATAAGATTAGTGATCGACTTCTTTTGGTGGCTTTTACTTTGTATTAAGTTTCTTATGCTTGGTTTCCAGCTTTTTAATACTATCTGTTATAGGCAGATTTTCCGGCATTGTTCCTCCTATGTCCCGAATTGCTTTTCTAACTTTTGCTCCAACCTCCTTATGGATTCATGTTTACGCATCTCATCTCGCAAGAGAAGCCTTTTCTCTTCCTCCTCTGTAAGAGGAGAATTAGAATTAAGCAAAAGTTCCGCTCTACGGGTCTGTATCGCAAAGTATGTTTGTGCCTGAGCTACAATTGGTTTGGCAGAACTTGCATTCTGCATCGCAAGATAACAGGCATAACGGCTCATAAACACTGTAACTATCTTTCTTTCAGCATTAGAGCCTATCTGAACCATTTCGGACTTTACCACGAAATGGTCATCAGGATTTATCCCACTGTTTGCGCACGCTCTATATGCACGGCGAGCAACTTCTTCAAAAGTCCGATAATCAGCATATTCAAGGACTTTGGAAAGCTCTCTGGAAGACCAATATTCCCGACCTTGTTCGTCTATTTTCTTAATACTCTCAAATGTCTCCTTAGCTTTTTTAGTGAGTCTTGTACCCATAGTTCTAAACAATCATCCCAGGCCATCAACTGTGATATGTGGTGCCTGGCAGTCTCCGGACGATGACGATGTTAAACCTTCAATATCGTAAGCACCTCCAAACGACAATGCAAAAGTAACGAAAATATGTAAAACAACCAAGCCTACGCTTCATACTCTCATTATACTTCCGCATCTTTTTGAGAGTTTAGTTGCAGCTTGTTTTTGAGTAGCAGTTTTTTCGATTCAACATATCCATCATAAAACTGCTCGAAAGTGTATTCGTCATCCGTATCAGATGAATTATACACCGGTTTTGCAGCCGTTTGTCGCCATTTTGCCCTCCGAAACTCTATATGGAATTCATATGAAATTTTCCGGCTTTGGCCTTGCAGATATGGAGTCAACAAGAGTTTCTGATGACATTCTTATGCCCAATGACATTTCAATTTTCTTCCGATTATTGGTGATTCTGAGCATCAAAGCACAGTTTCTTCTTGTGTCTATGTAGAATTGGGGTATACAAAAGACAAGGCTTGGAATCAGTCTGATTCCAAGCCTCTTAGCGTTCTATGATGTTATGTTGTTATTGAGTGGAGCATACCGGGATCGAACCGGTCACCTTATGACTGCCAGTCATACGCTCTAGCCAGATGAGCTAATGCCCCGTTTTTTCTATTTGCAATGCAAAAATAATCAAATTTTTGCAATTGACAAAAAAATTCCTGAAAAAAATCAAAAAAAATTAAGTTCGGGATGAACAAGAGGGGACAGCTGTATGTTGGCTGTCCCCTCTTGCAGGTAATTTATATTGTGCTGTTTTGACTCTTGTTTGCTCCTGCTGTTGTTTTCCACAGTTTTTATTTGAATGTGTCGGGGAGGTCGTTTTCGTATAGTACCGTGTCACCGGCAGAGAGGAGTCCGGCGAGGCGCTGCTGGGCTTCGTTGAAGCTGTCGACCACGATGAGTGATTTTTCGTTGAATCCTCCTTCGCGGATGCCTTCGGTGATGGCGTCACGATTGTACGCGCCGACCACTATGGCTATGTCTACGTTCCCTGCTATGTGGCGTCCGAATTCACGGTTGAGGTTGTACTGTTCGCTGCCCAACTCAATCATGCCGGGGGTCACTATGATGCGTTTTCCGGCGCCGTCGAATCGGGAGAGCACATCGACCGCCATCTTGGAGCCTGAGGGATTGGAGTTGAAGGCGTCATCGATTATAGTGACATTGCCGGGAGTGCGTTTGATGCTGAGGCGGTGTTCCACCTGTTCGATTGCCCCTACGGCATATCTTATTTTTTCCGGCGCCACTCCAAGGTGAAGTGCTGTCACGATGGCTGCAAGCAGGTCGGAGACATTGCATTCTCCAAGCAGACGCGTGGCGATGTCGAGTGAGAATCCTTCGGGCCCTTCGACGGTGAAGGTTGTTCCGTCGGGTGTATATCTGACATTGACGGCACGGTATCCGCAGTGTTCCGTATTGGTCACTCCGTATCTGACGGCCTTGACATTGCTGACTTCGCGGTTCGCACACAGGTCGAAATCGTTGTTGATCATAGCCACTCCGTCGGAGGGAAGCGCGTCAACGAGTTCGAATTTGGTGGAGCATACATTGTCGAGGGTCTTGAATGATTCGAGATGCATTGGCCCTACGGCCGTGACGATGCCGATCCTGGGGTGCACTATGTCGCATATCTCTTTGATATCCCCTTTCTGTTTGGCTCCCATCTCACAGACGAAAATCTGGTTGTAGGGCATCATCATCTCGCGGATGGTTCGGACCACACCCATCGGAGTGTTGTAGCTGCCGGGTGTCATGAGGGTGTCATATTCCTCGCTGAGGATGCGGGTGAGATAGTGCTTGGTGCTCGTCTTGCCGTAGCTGCCCGTGATGCCCACCACTGTGAGGTCTGGCATGGAGCGGAGAATGCGTCGTGCATCGTTGATATAACGCCGGTTTATCCATTTTTCCACCGGAATGAGTATGATGTCGGCGATGATGAGTGGTATGAATGAAAGCACAGCCAAAAGCAGGATGGTCGACACGGTGATGGCACCGGCGGGATAGGTGCCCCAGTAGACTGTCGATGGATCCCCGGTGTACACTGCCACTGCGGTTACCGCTCCGACCGAGATGATGGCGGTGGTGGTATAGAGCCGCCACACGCGGCGGGTGAATACAAGAGGTTTTTTATACTTCTTCTTGAAAATGAGTCCTGTTTTGGCAAGGCAGACAAGCGCCACGAGGAAGGCTGCCATGCGGTAGTCGAGCAGTACTGCACACATAAGCAGGATGCAGACAATGTCCGTAAGTCTCCATGTGTTTGCCATATTGTGCCGGAGCCAGCGCCAGTACCGTGGAATCCGGTAGCTGTTCTGCTGGAACATCTGTATGTCATGCTTGAAGTTGAGGATCATGTAGGCCGAGCAGACCACATAGACCGCTATCATGTATGCGTTCATATCTTATGTTTTTTCAGGTTTGGATGATTGTTCCGGAGTTTGTTTTGTGTTAAGTTCTTTTTTTAGAAATTCTCTGAGCACGGCGCGGAATCCGATGGGGTTGTCAAGGAAGGAGTAGTGGCCGCATCCGGGGAAAGACACCAGACCGGCATCGGGGATTAGTTTCTCCATCTGGCGAGCGTCGGAGAGCGGGGTAGCGGTGTCCTTCTCTCCCCACACCAGCAGTGTCGAGGCTTTTATCGCCGGCATGACTCCGCGTAGGTCTTCGTTGACGCAACGGCTCATCACCGCGCGCATGCGTGGCGATGAATTGCGGTAGTCGGCCGATCCTGCTTTGCCGCGCCAGGTGTCAATCATTTTCCCTCCAAGTTTTTTTCCTAAAAGGAGCGGGAGGATTTTCTTAGCCGACTTGAAAGAATATACCTTTATATAATATGAGAGTGGCCGGGTAGGTTTTATTCCGGCCGCATCCACAAGCACCACCTTTGAAACAGGATTGCGCGATGACATCAGAATGGCGATTCGTCCGCCAAAAGAATGGCCTATCAGAACCGGGTCCTTGAGCCCGAGGCGTTCGGTGAATTCTTCCATCAGGCGCGTGAACGAGTCCACACCCCACACCGTCGGAGGCTCGTCGCTCTTGCCGTGGCCTGGAAGATCCACATTATATATATGCATTCCGGCAGAGAGTATGCTGGCTATACTCGCCACCGTGGAGTGGTCGCATCCCCAGCCGTGCATGAGCAGAACCGGGCGCCCTCCGGCAGGCCCGTTTTCGTCATAATGCAGCCGGACTCCTCCGATTTCTATTTCTTTTTCCATGAAAATAATCTTTTCTCGGTAACCAAACTACAAAGTTACAAAAATCCACCGGCAATGCCAATCCAATATTGCCAGATTCAGGAATATTTTGTAATTTTGGAAATTCGGTCCTGGTATTCATTCCGGGCCGAACCACACGGAATTAACAATTTCTAACCTTTTTACAAGTAAGTCTTATGACTGAAATAGAACTCAAGCAGAAGATGAAAGGCCTTTGGGTCGATACGTTCCATGATTCTGAAGAATATGTCGATCTGATATTTGATACCTATTTTAATCCTGAACTTGTGGAATATGAGGAGCAGGGAGGAGAGGTGGTGTCGGCTTTGCTGGGAGTGCCATACGAATTCGGCAATTCTGATTGCAAGGTTAAGGCATTGTATCTGTGTGGACTCGCCACAAACGCGCGGTATCGTTCACGTGGCATAATGTCCAGGCTGCTCGAGCGGATAAACGCGAGGGCACGCGAAGCCGGCTATGCGTTCACGTTTCTTATACCGGCCGATTCCGGACTGAGGCTCTATTATCGCGACCGGGGATATGTCAATGCGTTCTATCGAGTGATTGACAACTACACTTCGATACATGACTTCAATCTTGAGTATGAGTCGTTGCTTCTGGAGCAGAAAGATAAGGTGGCGGGACTGAAACGTCGCTTTTTTGAATCTCTATGCAGCGGGCGTCTCGACTCGTTGAAGTCAGACGACGAGCGCTATGCCGTGGAAAACGGCATAGTGGATTTGATCCAGGAGATAGAATCCTGTCAACGGGATCTGCGCATCATTCATTCGGAAAAGGATCTGAGAACGGCCATTTCGGAAAACAGTGTCGACAAGAGCGGCGAGATTTTTTATGTCACCAATTCGTCCGGAAAAGTCACTGCCGCGGCGTTTACTGTCCGTAAAGACAAGAATTCCCCTGTTGAACTGCGCAGGGCATACGCTTCCGACACCGGCAGCAGGTTCAAACTTTTTCAGGAGGTGAAAAGCGCCTATCCCGATTCTGCCATGCAGGTGTATCTTTCATCGGTGGACATGGACCGCAAGGCTCTTTGGTACCGCACGTATGGAAGCGTGATGCCTGAAAGTTCACAGACTGCTGCCATCTCCGTCTCCGAACGTGTGTACTCTCTCTCGGCGCATACAAAAGTCTACGGCATGGTCAAAATTCTCAGTCTTTACGAGATTTTGAAATTTATGGCCGAGACTTCGCGGGATCTGAAATATTCGATTCTCGTGCGAGAACAGGGTGGAGTTTCGAAGGTCAAGAAGTATATGGTCAGAAATGGCAAGATTTCGATGCTGTCTATGCAGGAGGAGGAGATTGTCGGTAACGCCGCCACCGACATAATGTCGGTGAGGGATGTCGCTGAAATTATTTTCCGTCGTAGGGATGGCGACAATCTAATCACGGAGGCTTTCGGCATTCCGTCGATCAATGCCTCGATCTCGCTGATGCTGGACTGAAATAAATAAGAACTGCAAGAGTGCCAAGCAAGAAACCCTGATGCTCCGTATCGTAAGGAGCATCAGGGTTTCTTGCTTAGTACTATCGTGTACCCGGATTGCGATGGCAGATTCGGATAGGGTAGTGCTGTAGAAGCAGTGGAATTCACAGATGTTATAGGATTTGCTGAATTTGATTACAATAGTTAAATGATTAATAAAATGCATGTTAGATGTTTGATTTGCAAATTTTAACCTCCTGAGAATTGTAAATAATTACAAATGCAACCGGAATCACAGAATTATCAGACTATGACGGAAATAATCGTCAGAAAATAACACATCATAAAATACCTCTAATCGACTAAAAATTAGAATTGGTCAAATTGGAACATGTGAACAAGAGCCAGAAAAGAGAATGTATAGCTATTTACAGAATAAAATACACAGATGTAAACTAAAGAATGCTTTGGATATAATTTACAATAGCATCAGACTGTAAATGTAAATTATGAGCACTGTTTTAATTTGCAAACAGTGTCTGACTTTGATGCAAATTTGCAAAATGACTCAGGATGCATCTGTGAAATCAAAGTGATAACATTTATTAATATATAATATAATTTACGTAATATCAATTATATAAGATATAATATTAAAGTAAATTATATAGTTTAGTCCGATTATTCGCTCCTGAACTGGATTCTGAGGTATTATTGTATTCCAACTGATTATAGAATAAACACATTGAGCCCTTATTATATAAAATACTTTAATAAATTACAGATGCAAATGTACATTATCAGGAAAAGATGTCGGGGTCTGTTTTAATAATGAAATTTAAGAAAGTGTTAATTTAAATTTGTGATTTACGAAATAAAATATTACATTTGCAATCGGAATTACAAATTCAAAATCTGAAAATCTGAAACAATGGAAGAGGACAATGTTGCAATTCGCCTAAAAGGGTTCATCGATTCGCAGGGGCTTACCAATTCTCAGTTTGCTGATCAATGCCGTATCCCCCGCCCCAGTCTGTCGCAGATTATTTCCGGTAGAAACAAAAAAATATCCGACGTGATAGTCGGACAGATTCACGCGGCCTTCCCGATGTTGTCGGTGCTGTGGCTGCTGTTTGGAGAGGGCAATATGATCGTCGATCTCCCCGCAGATAGCGCAGGAGGAGACAGAGAGCCCAATTTGTTTACGGATACGCTGGATTTGTCTGGTAACGGGTCTAAACCGGAGAAATATGCGAATGTCAACGCCTTAACTCAGGGCTTGCCGACTACCCAAAATACTGTCAGTAAGGATGTAATATGCGAACAAAAGAATGCAGAACTACTGAAGGAAATAGAAAAAATGCGGAAAAATCCGCGAAAAGTCTCCCATATTACCGTATATTATGACGATTCCACCTTCGAAACCTTCTATCCCCGGGGATGAGGTCTGTGCATCATGCTGAAATGAGTACCGGAGACCGTCAGCGGGACAAGATATGCCGGATAGCCATCATTGGGGAATAGATTATCATTCTTGGACCGGAGAATCTCATTACATCGCGAATTCGTTCCCTCATGGCGTGATGATAGCAATGCACCTTGCATTTGCTGCAAAACCCTTTATTCTCTCCAAAAGGGCAGTTCTGAAGTCGTTGATCGGCATATTTAATAAGACTGCGGCAATCATCGCACAGAGCCTTGTTTCCCTCCTTTTTACGGCAATACAGCTCTATCATGAACCGTACTGTTCTCCGTTCCTGTTCAATTCTGTTCATGACAATCTCATCTTGATACATGCAAATTTAAGAATTTTAATCAAATTCCGCAACACAGATAAAAAAACGGAATCACTTCATAATAGAAGTGATTCCGTTGTAATGTTTGTTTCGGATGGTCCGGGTATTTACATCATGCCCATGCCGCCGCCCATTCCGGGAGCTGCCATGGGAGCCGCCTGAGCCGCGGGATCCTTCTTGTCGGCGATAACACATTCGGTGGTGAGGAACATTCCTGCGATGCTTGCCGCGTTTTCGAGAGCCACGCGGGTAACCTTGGCCGGATCGATCACACCGCTCTTGAGGAAGTTCTCAAACTCTCCAGTGCGCGCGTTGTAACCGAAGTCTCCGCTTCCATCCTTCACTTTCTGGAGGATCACAGCGCCTTCCACGCCTGCGTTCTCTACAATCTGGCGGAAAGGTTCCTCGATGGCGCGGCGGATAATCTGGATACCGGTGTTTTCGTCGTCGTTGTCACCCTTGAGCTGGTCGAGTGCCGGGAGGGTGCGGATGTATGCCACGCCGCCACCGGGAACGATACCCTCTGCGATTGCCGCGCGGGTAGCGGAAAGCGCGTCATCCACGCGGTCTTTTTTCTCTTTCATCTCCACTTCCGAGGGGGCGCCGATGTAGAGTACGGCTACGCCGCCCGCGAGTTTGGCGAGACGTTCCTGAAGCTTCTCCTTATCGTAATTTGAAGTGGTGGTCTCGATCTGGCTCTTGATCTGGCCTACGCGCTGCGCAATGGCTTCCTTCGACCCGCTGCCGTTTACAATCACTGTGTTGTCCTTGTTGACAGTAACCTTCTCGGCGGTGCCGAGGTCTGCCACAGAGGCCTGTGCGAGCTGCATGCCCTTCACCTCGCTTATCACTGTTCCGCCGGTGAGGACGGCGATATCCTCAAGCATCTCCTTGCGGCGGTCGCCGAATCCGGGAGCCTTGACGGCGCATATCTTGAGAGAGCCGCGCAGACGGTTCACCACGAGAGTGGCGAGAGCCTCATTGTCCACATCCTCGGCGATGATGAGCAGAGGACGGCCACTCTGGGCCACAGACTCAAGCACGGGAAGAAGGTCCTTGAGATTCGAGATTTTCTTATCGTAAAGAAGAATGTAGGGTGAATCCATCTCGCATTCCATCTTTTCGCTGTTGGTCACGAAGTAGGGGGAGATATAGCCGCGGTCAAACTGCATTCCTTCCACCACCTCCACGGTAGTTTCGGTGCCTTTTGCCTCCTCGACTGTGATTACGCCCTCTTTCTTCACTTTCTGCATCGCCTCGGCTATGAGACGGCCTATTTCCTCGTCATTGTTGGCGGAGATGCGGGCAACGTTCTCGATTTTTTCGAAATCGTCGCCAACTTCCTCGCTCTGGGCCTTGACGCCCTCCACCACTTTCGAGACAGCCTTGTCGATACCGCGCTTAAGATCCATCGGATTGGCGCCGGCTGCGACGTTCTTGAGTCCGACATTCACGATTGCCTGTGCGAGCACAGTGGCTGTTGTGGTGCCGTCGCCAGCCTGGTCGCCTGTCTTCGACGCCACTTCCTTCACGAGCTGGGCTCCCATATTCTGGAAGGAATCCTCGAGTTCGATTTCACGTGCCACCGTCACGCCGTCCTTGGTTATGTGGGGCGCACCGAACTTCTTCTCGATGATTACATTGCGGCCTTTAGGGCCGAGAGTTACCTTCACGGCGTCGGCCAGTGCGTCGACACCCTTTTTCAGCTCTTCGCGAGCCGGAGTATTGAATTTTATTTCTTTTGCCATGGTTTTAAGAGCTCTTTTATTTTCAACCGATTACGGCCAGAACATCGCTCTGGCGCATCATAAGATACTTCTTGCCTTCGAGTTCGATCTCAGTTCCTGCGTATTTCCCGTAAAGAACAGTGTCGCCTACCTTGAGGATCATTTCCTCGTCCTTGGTGCCGTTTCCTACGGCAAGCACTTTCCCCTCAAGGGGTTTCTCTTTCGCCGAGTCCGGGATGTAGATTCCGGCAAGCGTTTTTTCTTCCGCCGCGTTGGGTTCGATCAGCACGCGGTCAGCCAATGGTCTGATATTCATACCTGAATATAATTTAAGGTTTTATTGTGATTTCTTATTTTTACTGTTTATTGTGGAGCGGTGTCCGTTTTATCTATGTCGGATTCCGGTCCACTATAAATCAGTACAAATAGTGTGCCAAAAAAGTTGAGTGGCGCGGTGGTTTTCTTTCCACCGCGCCACTCGCATGACATGATTCCTTCAGTATCCTGTTTATTTCTTTATCAGGATATAGCTGCGCTCCGGAGCCGCTATTCCTTTCAGCCGGCCTCCTTTCACCTTAAATTCTTTTCCATATACCTCATCGCGGTAAGTTCCCGCAGGGAGTCCGGTGGGCAGGTCCACGAAGTTTGCGAATTTGCCGAGATTGACAATGGCTGCACCTTTTTTGCCACGGTTCACAAGCAGCACCTCTCCGGAATCCGACATCTGAAGATCCTCTTTCTCCGATGCCATGGCGGTCCGGAACCTGTTTACGGCCACAACTTCCGGATGCTTGAACTCATCGTTACCTCGCGCTCCGAACACGTTGTTGCCGTAATAGTTGTCGCGTGTCGAGCCGGCGGGGCGGCTGAAGAATAGGGGAGTACCGTTCTGCCGTGCGGTAAGGAACACCCAGCCCTGGCGAATCTCGCCGTCGGTCAGATGTGCCGACTCATGCGCGTTGGCGTAAGTGTCGTGGCTTTCCACCCAGGTAGTGAGAAATTCGGGGGCGGCGGCATGGTGGTAGCTCTTCAGGTCGAGTCCTTTTGCCGAATGCTTCTCCAGAGCTTCCCTCAGTATATGGCCGTAAGAAGAGGCGGTCTGCCCCATATAGTCGGCATATTCGGTTTCGGGCACACCCTTGTCCTGAAGTACCTCGCCGTAGATAAATAGGGAGTCTTCGGGGAGGGCGAGGCGAACTCCCTTGACGGACTTGCGGCCCGTGGCCACATCCCAGAAGTCATTCTCCCTGACTCCGGCGCCCTTGTCGACCGGGTCGGAGTGGACACCTATGTGCTTTGCTGTATCGTAGCGGAATCCGCGGACACCGAGACCAAGAAGGTCGTTGATAAACTCCATGTAATATTTCTGGAAATCAGGGTTTTCGGTATTGACATCCGGCAGTCCTCCCACGCCCCGGAGTGTGCATTGGGTGCGGTCCTGATAGTTGGAGATGGGAGAGAGGCCGTTGGTATGGAACATTTTGTCACGTCCTCCCACAGCCTTGTAAAATTCCTCCGCCACTGCATCGGTGTCGAAAGCGGTATGGTTCGGAAGAACATCCACAATTACTTTTATGCCATATCTTGCAGCCGAATCCATCATCTGTTTCATCTGGTCGCGGCTGCCGAGATAGGCGTTTCCCACTTTCCAGTCGGTAGGCTGATAATAATAGTACCAGTTTCCTTCCGTCACTTTCTCGTCGAAGAGCTTCTTGCCGCTTCCTTCAGGAGCATAACTGCGTTGCACCGGAGAGGTCTGGATCATGGTGAAACCGGCCTCCCTTATTTCCTTCATGCTGCGCGCTATTTCCGGGAAGTCCCAGCTCCAGGTATGGAGAATGGTTTCAGTGTTGACGGCATCTGGATTTACGGTCATTCGGTCTTTGGCTGCCGACGGCGTGGCGCACAGGCCAAGGAGGGCAATGCAGAGAACAGGATTTTTCATTGTTATTGATCTATAGGTTTTCAGATTGGTGCCTGGTCAGCGGTCCGCTGACCAGGCGGCGAAGGTTTCTATATTATTGAACACTTACTTAAAACAGTTCCAGTTCGTTGTACAGCTGATGTACGGGGAGTCCCATCACATTGTAATAGCTGCCGTTGATTTTTTCCACAGCTACGCATCCGATCCATTCCTGGATTCCGTAGGCACCCGCCTTGTCGAGTGGCATGAAATTGTCGACGTAATAGCGGGCTTCTTCAGGCGTGATCTCTCCGAAAGTCACTTCTGTCACGGTAGAGAAGCTGGTGCGGCGGTTTCTGGTGGTGATGCACACCCCGCTACATACTTTATGGGTCTTGTCCGAGAGAGCGAGGAGCATTTCCACAGCCTCATCGCAGGTCTTGGGTTTGCCGAGCACCTTGTCGCCAAGTATCACTACCGTATCGGCCGTGATGATAAGTTCGTTGTCTCGCATTCTTGCGGTGTAGGCGTCGGCCTTTTTTGTTGCTATGTACTGGGCCACCTCTTCGCGGGGGAGTGAATCGGGATATGATTCGTCTATGCCCCCGAGGTTTATCACGTTGAACGGTATCCGCAACTGCGAGAGGAGTTCTCTGCGTCGCGGAGAGTTGCTTGCGAGCAGCAGATGATATTTTTTTAGATTGTCGAGCATGGTTTTTGCTTTATCCGGGGATGTTTATGACTTCCCCCGGGAAGGTTTTGGCTTGAACTATATTATCTTATCAGGATGACATTGAGATGACATCGGGCGGAAAAAAGTATTGTTACCACCCGAATGCCTTGTCATCTTTCATCCAGGAGCCGTGTGCGCGGAGCACCTGCTCGAGCAGGTCGCGGCCGCAACCGTATCCTCCGCTGAAGCGGGACACGTAGAGAGCCGTCTGTCTCACCTCGTAAGCGGCATCGGAAGGAGCGCATGGAAGTCCTACCGCCCTCATGCAGCGAAGGTCCGGAATGTCGTCTCCCATATAGGCGGTCTCTTCGGGAGTGAGGTCATACTTGTCCATCCATTCCCGCAGCTGTTCGGTCTTGTGCGACGCTCCGAGATATATGTCGGTGATACCAAGGGCGTTGAACCGGTGTCTGACCGCTTCTGATTTGCCCCCAGAGATAATGGCGATGGTGATGCCTGATTTCACGGCGAGCTGTAGCGCATAGCCATCCTTTATGTTTACCATCCGCATTGGCTCGCCGGTTTCCGACATAGGTATTACCGACGGAGAGAGTACGCCGTCCACATCGAATGCTATCGCACGTATCTTCTTAAGGTCGTAATTTATTCCGCTCATAGTTTTGAATTGATTCTGTTAAAGTCCGATAGATATCTGCAAGTCCGGGACGGTCAGAGAGCATCTCGAGATGTCTGCCGATAGTGACGGAGTCATGGCGTACCGCAGGGCCGGTCTGACCCTTTGCAGGGCCGGTCCCGAATGCTTTTCTGAGAGTCTCTGTCACCAGCGGCCTGAGGTCTTCGAACCTCATTCCCTCGGCCTGAAGGATATCCTCTGAGATGGTCCAGAGATGGTTTGTGAAGTTGCATGCGAATACGGAAGCTACATGCAGCGCGCGCCTGTTTTTTGAATCGGCGTGGTTCACATTTGTGCTGAACATACGGCCGAGGCCGGCGAGTCTCTTTTCCGTTTCGCTGTCGCACCCCTCCACGAAGATCGGAATCTCGTCGTAGCGGAGCGGAATCCCTTTGGTGAATGTCTGCAAAGGATACAGCACACCGTATCTGTATCCGGCCTTTCCGAACACCTCTATTCCTGTCGTGCCCGATGTATGGGCCACCACAGCTCCGGTATCCGCCGGAATGCGTGCCGCCACATCTCCGATGGCATTGTCGCTGACACAGATGATGATGAAATCCGCATCTGTGCGCAGTGAGTCGAGTGTATGGGGATCGACGATGGCGGTGTCCGCTCTCTCTTCGTTAAGGCCGAATGCCTGCCTGAGATGCTCTGCCACATTTCCCCTGCCTGCTATGTCTATCTTTATCTTGTCTGTATTGTCCATTCTGAGAAAAAATATTTTAGAAATATCCGGGCAGCTGTTCCATTCCCATGGTTCGCCGGAGATTGATTTCGACGCAAGGGTTGACTGTTCCGCTATCGGTGACAAGCATGTCGATGCCGAGCGGTCCGCTGTATAGATGTGCAATTAATTGCTCTATTGCCACCTTGATTTTTTCAAGGATTCCATCGTTCCATGAGTCGGAGGCTGTACGGATCATGGCTTCGAGTTCCGTTTGTGTTCCATGCAGGTTGCGGTGATATTTTCCACGCCGTGAAGTCTCGAAAACGGAGTATCCTGCAAAATGGGCCTTTCCGTCCCTGCAGTGCCATTCGGTTGCGAAATCAAGTTTTCGGGCATAGGCCTTTTCTGCCATGACAGAACCTTGTGTCGCGATCACACCGCGTACCCACTGCTCCACCTGATTGCAGTCAAGATCCGAAGTACGGATCACTCCTCTGCCGGAGCTGCTCCATGGGGCTTTAAAGTAGACATCGGCATGTTTAGTAAAAATGGACATGGCGTGTTCCACGCTCAGGCATTCCTCCGGAAGTGAGATTTCAGGGAATTCTGAGGCTGTTATCCGGAGAAAATCAACGGTGGTGCGCCGATGCGACAGGTTTCTGATAGCATCAAGTGTCGTCTCGTCGGGAATACCCTCCACTCCACGGAATCTCTGCGTCAGCCGATAGGCCAGACATCTGTTCCATCCCCATGGGTCGGCGAGAACCGGCTCAGTGAATGTAACGAAGGAATGCAGTTTCGGCATACGGATGATTTCCAGGTCCTTTTCTGCAGCGATCCCGTAGTAGGGGAGAGTTTTTATTTCCTCGTCTGGAATGATGTCGCACAGCATGACGGCATCTCCTCTCGATGCATAGACTGCGGGATAAAGCGCCATCATTCTGCGGAGCGCCACTACGGAAGCCGGAGGCGTGTAATTGATGGAATCGGAAGCGAGAGCGTATTCTGTGTCTGGATTGAATATCAGCAGGCGTCTCATGGGTGGCAATTAAAAGCCGCCGTGTCCGTAGATCCGGACCGGCGGCTGTTTTGGCGGGATTCCGTCCCCGTAATCAATGAATTTTGTGAATGGAAGCTGTCTGCGATCTGCAATCAATCGTCGAGGCGCTCGCGCTCCTTGAGGGGATTGGAGAAATAGAGCTTGCGGTCCACGTATTCCTGAGTGGCTATCAATGTCGGTTTAGGCAATTTCTCATAGAAGCGTGAAATTTCTATCTGCTCGCGGTTTTCCGACACCTCCTCGAGGTTGTCGGTCGAGGCGAACTCCTGAAGTTTCTTGTCGAGTTCCTTTTTCATTTCCTGAGAAATCTGGTTGGCTCTCTTGCCGATGATGCAAACTGTCTCATACACGTTTCCTGTCTGTTCCGCCATTGAGATCATGTCGCGGGTCACAGTGTTGAGAGGTGCGTTTGTCTTCTTATAATCCATAAGATATATAATGTTTTGTCGAATTTATAATTCAGAAGATTAATTTATTGCGGAGAACGGCCCATCCCGTCTGTCACCTTTCGGCATGCTTTTCGGCTATCCTGAAAATTGTCTCCGCTTCCTTACGGTGTTTTGAGTCGGGATAATTGTTGATGAAAGAATAATACTCATCCACTACGTCTCCGTATCTCTCGGACATTCTCTCGCTGACGCTCTGTTTGGCTTCCTGATATTTTGATTTCAGGATAAGCAGCTCGAAATCCTCGCGGTATTTGGAGAAGGGGTATTCCTTGAGAGCATTCTGCGACACTATTATCGCCGACTGGTAATTGTTGCCCATGAAGTTCCCGAGATTATAATAAAGCTGTGCGTTCTGCAGCTCCTTGAGAGTGAGCTTGTCCTGCATCTCGAAGATTGCATTGCGGGCAATGGTCACACGGTCGCTTTTGGGATAATGCTCCAGGAAGTTTGTCAGCTCCTCGATAGCCTTTATGGTATAGGTCTGGTCGAGCTGAGGGTCGGGAGAGTCGAGGTAGAATCCGTATCCGGAATAAAACCTTGCCAGCTCGGCGAATTTCCCTTTCGGATAGCGGGTATAATAAGTCTTGAAATAGAGGTTGGAGTTGGCGTAGTCCTTGCTCTCATAGTACGACATGGCGAGCAGAAACAATGCCTCCTCCCCGTCTTTTGTGCCTCGGAGGGGGGTATATACTTCGCTTAGAAGGGTGTAAGCCTGGGTGTACTTCTTTTCGTCGTAGGCTTTTTTTGCGTATTCGAATTTGTACTCCGCGTCGCGGCTTTTGAGCACCTTGCTGTATTCAGTGCAGGATGCGAGAGCCAGCAGCAGGGGAGCGGTATACAGTATTTTGCGCATTTTTGTAGTAATCAGTACTGATGCGGTGGTATCTTTAGGGGAGAGGACACCGCCTGATATTCTCTAATCGACAAAATTAACAAAATAAAATGAGAAAAGCAACCCCATGCGGTTTAAAAAAGCTAAAAAGCGACAGATTCAATCTGTCGCTTTTTTATGGGGATTATCTGAAAAAGCGTAGACTTATTTCAGAGCATCTTTTACTGCATCGTTAGGCACCATTTCCTCTTTGAATACATAAGCGCCTGTTTTGGGAGATCTCTCCATGATGATGATCTTGCTGTAAGTACGTCCCTCACCTTTCTGAATGGACGCGACGGTTTTCTTTGCCATAGTTCAGTGCTTATTTTATCTCTTTGTGAATGGTGTACTTCTTCAGAATCGGGTTGTATTTCTTCAATTCAAGACGACCCGTGGTGTTCTTGCGGTTTTTTGTCGTGATATATCTTGACATACCCGGCATTCCGCTTGCCTTGTGTTCGGTGCACTCCAATATCACCTGTACGCGATTGCCTTTTGCTTTCTTTGCCATAGCTGTTCTTTCTTACTTAGAGGGAGAGAATTTTGATATCTTTGAAGTCAAGATTGCCTGCTGCTTCTGCCTGCTTGAGCGCGGCGTTGAGGCCAATCTTGTTTATGGTGCGCAGCGCGCGTGTCGAAAGACGGAGCTGGATCCACATGTCCTGCTCTACCCAGAAGAACTTCTTTGTGTGCAAGTTAACCTCAAACTTGCGTTTGGTACGACGCTTCGAGTGGGAAACGTTGTTTCCTACCTGCGCCTTTTTGCCTGTGATCTGACAAACTTTTGACATGGCTATGCTAATTGCTTTAAAATTAACTTGTTAAGTTTATTTATTGTCTCTGACGCCATCTCAGTTCTCATATCGTCACTAACTGCATCATTTTCAGTGACTTTCAAGGATGTGCCACAAAACAGTTGCAAAGTTAATGCTTTTTATCGAATTGTGCAAGTTTTTAAGCCCTAAATTCAGAGCTTGTTTAAAAACGATTGTTAACGGAAGTTAGTTTGCGTAGGGTAATCACA
>ERZ777011.603-NODE-603-length-52921-cov-18.164851_pt1 | contig 52921 bp, 46 predicted proteins | sample MGYA00374964_ERZ777011 | MGnify/ENA primary metagenome ERZ777011 (study PRJEB29310, sample SAMD00008975) | mouse gut metagenome | study: EMG produced TPA metagenomics assembly of the Metagenome analysis of fecal microbiota from mouse which was promoted...
GAATCAAACGGGCAGCTCGTCTTCTGGCGGTAAACACGACGGTAAAAAATCAGGCGACCCGACCGGGTCACCTGATAATCTATGTCTCTTTGCAGAACAGCCGTTAGGGCTTTCGTTATCCCGAACTCGCGTTAGGAACATTTCTCATTGCTGCAAGCAGAAACGGTCCCTGCGGGAATTTGGCTTTTGCACCCAAGAAATCTATTGAAAATGACTTTTGGGAGCCTAAGACCCTATCAGCCGGCATACTTAAAATTTCTCCGTCGGACAACGCTTGATCAATCACAAACAGATGAGACATATCCGCCATCATCGGAATCATGCGAATGTTGTTATCCTTGAACATCTTACCTCGATTTGCCATCACACTCTCTTTCTCACCGCCGAAAACAAGTGCATTGAATCTTTTCGTCTTGGCAACGAGAGAATAGCCTGCAATCTCATAGTTTCCTATGTGAGAACTTAGCTGAACAAAGCCGGAAGTCTGTTCTGACAATAACAAGAACTGGTCATAACCATCAATCGCTATCTTGAACTTTTTACCGGCATACATAGCAAATTTATCAATAACAACCTGCGAGAAAGCGCAATGATTCTTGTAGGTCATCCAGCAGGACTTAAACCGTCCATAACCGAATCGCTTTCGGTAAAAACGGTAAATCACTTTTCGCGCTTTGCTGTTGACAATCATCGTAGGAGGAACTATAAACACGAAGGCAAACAGATACAGCAGACGCACATTTATGACTTTCAGGAATCTGATAAGCCATTTGTGCATCCACCAGTTGCCATAGGTCGTTCCGACCCAATTATCGTGTTTAAGTTCGCTCACAACAATGCCTCCTTCTTATTTCGAGTTAACCGTTGTCTCGATATAGTTATAGAAGTCGTTGAGGGTAACGACACCAGCCATCTCCTCGGGCTTGATTTTGAATCCGAAGTTCTTCTCTACGATGACAACAATGTCAACGAAGTCGAGGCTATCAATACCTACATCTTCTTTGAGACGAGCTTCGGGGACGATCTTTTCTTCATCGACCTCCAAATCCTCGATAAGGAAGTCGCGTACCTTGCTTTCGATTTCTTTACGTTCCATTTTCGTGATAATATTGATTTTCAGTTGTTATTTGAGTTTACAAACCATTATGCTGTGACCCTGTCCGAGATAGTCATAAATCGTTTCTATTTCCAATCCTGCCTCTTTAACAAGTCGCTCCATATCCTCGGAGTGATACATCTTGCTGTTGCCATTTGCAATAGCGGTAAAATAGAGACTTGTCAGGGTAAGACACAGAGCTGCCGGTTCAAACCGTTGTCGGTCCCAAAGAGTCTCCATTATATAAAGTCGGGAGTTCTTATCCATCACCTTGGCAGCACGGCGAAGGATGCTTACAATCTGATCTTCGCTGAAACAGTCGAGAAACTGGCTCATCCAGATAGCCTCGAATTTTCTATCAGAGGGCATTCCCGACGTCTCATCAAGAAGATTGATACCAAGTCCGTCTATTCTTTCGGCTCCCTTACGCCCCTTGATATTTTCCTTCATCATTCCGATCTGCTGGGGCAAATCGAGTATGGTAACGTTGACATCTTTGTCATAGTCAACACAGCGGAGAGCCCACCGTCCGGTGTTGCCTCCTACATCAAGGAGTGTTGTGGGCTTGTTGGCGAATACAATTCCAAGGGCTTGATCAAATGAGTTGTCAGAATAGAAATGATCAAATCCAAACCAGCTGTCCTGGATATGTTTTGGGAGAGAAGACAGACCCTCATACACCGTCGGCCAATCTCCGAGTGTTTTCAATCCGACTGGTTTTCCTTCCAGAAGAGATTCTTCAAGATTGAACCACCCAAGATAATTCACATCATGATTGAAATCGATGTTTACTCTTGTAGCGGGGTCATTTATAAGAAACCATCCTGTCTTTGAGATGGTAAATTTATCTGTTTGGGGGTCAATTAAGACTGTACCTATACAGAGAGAGGCCTCAAGCAGGCATTTCGCAGCATAGGTGGAGATATTTGCTTTATCAGCAACTTCTTCAATAGTAAGGCCGTTTTCGCTATTGCGAATCATATCCATAATGCCCAGTTTCAACATGATGCGGGCAGTCTGGAAAATAACGGGACCAAAGGCAATGAACTCGGCAAGACGTTGGGCCTCACGAGCGTTCATTGTTTCTTCAGTGTATTTTTTCTTTAATTCCGGGAACAGATTCATCGCTAAATCAATATTAGTTAATGTCAAGGTTAAAATTGCATCCTACATTGAGAAAGAGCGATTATATGCCATCTTCCCCTGACAAAGTGAACAATACGAACATCCAAGTGCTTTCAAGTGTGCTCGGCTGTCATTATCGTCCCCAGCCATTACAGACAGAGGAGCGCACATACAGATTGCTGCCAGCAAGCCCAATATGAATCGCGAATAGAATTTCACCATATATTATGGGGGGGTGAAATCTCTCGTCCAGATAAACCAGACGAGAGATTGATTGCCTATTTGCCTTTCTTAATGCGTTTTGCAAGATATTTTGCAATACCTTCAAAGCCCTCTTCAAGTGCAATCTGATAAGTAAAGCCGCTATTGCCTTCCTCATCCATTGTGAATACTGCTACATTTTCGCCGGTAGCCTTATTCTTAATGGTGATTGTACCCCAAAGTTTGATGCCAACGCCACCCTTGAATGACATTACATTCACGAAAGTATCGAGGTTGGTAATTTTCACAATGATTTCATACTGAGCTTCATCAGCATTCGCTGTCATTGTGAATTTCTTTGTGTTCTCATTGAATTCACGGATGAATTCTTTGGTGCACTCGGGAAGTTGTTCGTCAACATTAGCGAAACGCCCGTCTTTGCGAAGAGGGGTCTTGTTGTCAAACTGAGTGTCGGCCATGTCAATGACCAATGATGCTACTCCACCTTCTTTGAGAGGAGCAACCGAGCCTTCTGACAACTTGATGTCATCTCCGGCCATAGCTGTCACGCAACCTACGATTGCGAGAAGCATTGTGAGCAGGCACTTTTTCATTGCTTGATATAATCAGAGTTTAATATTGATTTTACAGACGTTACTTTTTCTTATTTTCCTTTTTCAGGACGTCTCCCAGTTTGTTCATCAACTCAAAGTAGCTCAAGCCAAGACGTATTGTTTCTGAAACATGTCCGAGGCCTTTGACTTCACTGAACGGAAGTACAGCGATTTCCGTGTTATCCGCGTTGGTAAATACCAATTTACCGGAGATAATGCAACCTCCGGCTTTGGCTCCGCCAAACGGATTAAAAGATCCCGCACCGTTTCCGAAATCAATGTCGGTAAGGCACACGGTGCCGGTAATGTCATGTTTGCCTTCTGTCATAAGTGCCTGAGCACCCTTTTTGTTTTTTTGATTGAAACGCACAGGAATGTAAGAATAGGCTTTGGCTGAGTCCCTATTCCAATCGGCCACAAAGTCAGGTCCTCGATGTTCGAGATAACCGTCAAGGCTGTACTCGTTGCCATCATTATGGACAACGGCATTCGAGTAGTCCACTGTGAAATACACAGTGTTGGCAGCGTTGGCAAGTTCTTTGAGCGATCCGGACTCAAGTGTCAACGGGTCTTTTGCCTGCGCACAGATTACGCTCAGGAATATCAGAGCAATAAAAACCAATTTTTTCATCAGGGTAATTTTTATGATAAGTTTTCAAAAGTGTATGCCAACTCTGAATGTTATGCAATTGATGTTTCCCGCATAGTCATTGTAGTATGAACCCTCATCTTGACCACTGCCGGTGAAAAGGCTGTAACCGATGCTGGCATCCAAGCCGAATCTTTTCGTAAGGTTGAAGGTGCAGCCGACTGCCGGGCTGAAGTAGAAACTCCCAACTTCATCATAGCCGTTAAACCCACCACCGAGCCTTAGTCCTACAAAAGGAGAAATACGCTTGCTGCGGAGGATATTGTATCGGCCTTCTGCGAAGACTGCGAAAAGGCCAGAATAGTCTGAATCCTTTTCACCATAGCGATTGGCATATCCTTCGGTGTAGTATGCCAATGCTGCGTCTACACCTAGACCGACAAAAAGGCCGTCAATAAGCGTTACACCGTGAGAAGTGCTGACTCCATAAGTGAAGCCTCCATCATAGTAATCTCCAGACGGAATTGCGTAGCCACTGTAGAGTTCTCCGTAACCTTTGTAGGCAGGAGAAATTGCGAATGCTGAATTAATGCCAATCAGCAACGTCGCCAAAACGAAAATGATTTTTTTCATATTGTGATAGATATTGGTTTGAGTGTCACTGTTTTATTTTCCTGATTACGAGGGCACTGTTTGTACCTCCAAAGCCAAATGAGTTTGAAAGGATTGTGTCAATGGGCATGTCAACCGTTTTTTTGGCGATGTTGAGATTCTTGGCATTCTCGCTGGGTTCTTTGAGGTTGATGTTAGGCGCCACAAAGTTGTTTTGCATCATTATGACGCTATACACAGCTTCGCTGGCCCCTGCCATCCAGCACTCGTGACCGGTCATGGACTTGGTAGAACTGATAAATGCCTTCTTGCCATTAAAGAGCCTATCAAGTGCTATCGCCTCATAGTCGTCGCCTTGCGGCGTTGAGGTTGCATGAGCATTGATGTAGTCTATGTCGTCTGGTGTTACGCCGGCATCTTCCATCGCTCTAATCATTGCCTTCACCGACCCATCATCGCTGGGCTGGGATATGCCGCCTCCATTTGAAGAGAATCCATAGCCTGCCACTTCTGCGAGTATATTGGCGCCACGTGCTACTGCGTGGTCGTAGTCTTCCAGTACGAGGGCAGCAGCACCGCCACTTGGAATCAGTCCATCGCGGCTTTTGTCAAATGGGCGAGAGGCTTTTGTCGGTTCATCCATACGAATGGAAAAAGCGCTTAATGCATCGAAAGTAGCCATTGAGAAATAGTTCGTTTCTTGTGCACCACCGGCAAGCACCATATCCTGAAGTCCTTGCTTAATGAGCATATAGGCTATACCGATAGAATGTGAACCACTCGCACATGCAGAACTAATTGTAAAGTTTACGCCTTTGAGATGGAAGATAGTGCTGAGGTTCATATTCACGGTCGAATTCATCGACTGGAATATCAGACCCGAGCCGAGAAGCGCTGAATCATGTTTTTCAGCCATAATGTTTGCCGCTTCGATAACAGGTTTTGCAGATGAATCATTGCCAAATATAATGCCGACCTCATTGTCTTTGAGATATTCTTCAGAGACTTTTGCTTCTTCAAAAGCTTCTTTTGCCGCCATATAAGCGTATTCGGCCTCTTCAGAGAGACCGACACGAAGGCGGCGGTCAATCACCCCTTTGAGCTTTGGACGCTCCACTATGCCGGTCAAGCCGGAACGATAGCCATATTCGAGACGTTCTTTTTCCAATCCGACTCCGGATTTGCCATTGTAGAGCGACTCTTTGACTCCTTCTTTATTCTTGCCGATACAGGACCAAATGCCCATACCTGTGATAACGACTCTTCTACTCATTAGCACAATCCTCCGTTGATTGAGATTGTTTCACCAGTGATATATGAGGAATCCTTTGATGCAAGGAACGCAACCAAGGCAGCGACTTCATCAGCTTCACCAAACCGGCCAAGGGGAACAAGCTTCTTCAAACCATCTTCATCCAAGTCCTTGGTCATGTCGGATTTTATGAACCCGGGAGCAACGGCATTTACAGTGACTTTTCTTGCCGCAACTTCCTGGGCCAACGCTTTTGTGGCACCGATAAGAGCCGCTTTTGCAGCTGAATAATTGGCTTGCCCCGGAAGTCCCTTGAGTCCGGAAAGAGAGGCTATATTTATTATCCGCCCAAAACGCTTGGTGAGCATCCCTTTTAGGACACGCCGGGTAACATAGAAGAATCCGTCAAGCGTGGTATTGATTACTTTATGCCATTGATCTGTCTGCATGAATACAAGAAGATTGTCCTCCCTGATTCCTGCGTTGTTGACAAGAACAGTAATCCTGTCATCAGTATGTTCTTCTTCCCATTTTTCAAGAGCGGCATCTACCGATTCTTCAGAGCTGACATCAAATGGCAGGAGGCTCACACAACCTCCGTTTCCGACAATCTCATCTGCAACCGCTTTAGCTGCCGATTCGTTAGACCGGTAGTTGATGATTATGCCAAGTCCCTGTTGAGCGAGCCTTTTGCATATTGCAGCTCCAAGACCGCGAGAGCCGCCTGTAACTAAAGCGTAATTCATGAGTTCAAGTACTGTATAATGTTGGTTCGTAAATATTCTTCCGTATGCGCTATTTCATCGTAGAAAGGAGTGTCCTCCACGAATTTCGGGCAGATAGCACGAATTGCCTTATATTGTTCCTTGGTCTTTGGCGACAACTTTTCAGCCAATTCAAGACAATCGGTAGCTTGGGCGAGGGCAATGAACAGGATTGACATCACCTGATAAGCATTGTCGATGACTCTCTTACAGAGGAGAGCGCTATTCGTGCCCATGCTTACTATATCTTGATTGTCATTGTTGTTCGGTATGCTATGAACATAATTCGGCATAGCAAGAGTCTGACACTCGGCGGTAGTCGATGTGGCGGTGAACTGACATGCCTGCATACCGTAATTCAATCCAAGGACTCCAAGGTTGAGGAATGGAGGCAGAATGCCGTTAATCCTATCATGGAATAGGTAGTTAAGCTGACGTTCTGCTGTCATTGCAAGGCGAACCATTGCTATCTTGACCTTGTCAGCCTCAAGTGATATGTAGTCACCGTGGAAATTACCACCATGGTAAATATTCTGTGTGGTGTAATCTACTATGGGATTATCACAAGCTGAATTGACCTCATTCTGCAAGACCTCAGCCGCATTTTTTAATGTATCAAAGATGGGGCCGTATATTTGCGGGAGACACCTTAAAGAATAATATGCCTGAACTTTATGCTCAAAATATGATTCTTTATTTTTCGATGGATCATATAATTCATGCTCGCGTTTTTGGAGATGCTTGCTGCCATTGCTTACCTCACGAAGCCAACGGGCAATAATCTGTTGACCGGGTTGACGACGGCAAACATTCTCTTCAACAGACATATAATCATCGAATGAGTCTGCTATCTCATTTATCCATGCACCTGCTATGGTCGCATATTTAAGTAGGTTTTCAGCATAATACTGATTGACTATGGATATGCCGGTCATTACAGATGTGCCATTTGTGACTGACAGACCTTCTCGAACAAATATACCCATTGGCTGAAGCTCATTTTCTTTGAGCACTTCGCTTGTATGACGCCATACACCATTATAGTGTACCTTGCCTTCACCGATTAGGCAGAGTGCTATATGTGCTAGTTGCACAAGATCTCCACTTGCTCCGACACTGCCATGCTGAGGGATGAAGGGATAAATCCCTCGATTTACAAACTCTTGTAAAAGAGTGATTACACTTGGATTGATTCCGGAACGAGCCTGCAAGAATGTTCCTATGCGAGCAATCATAGCCGATTTTACCTGAATGTCTGAGAGAGGCTCTCCGGCACCGGTTGCATGACTGCGTATAATATTGTATTGGAGTTCTTTCATATGATTGTCATCAACACGCCACTGTGCCATCGGCCCGAATCCGGTGTTGATGCCATAGATAACCTTGTCGGTAACGAAATCTTTCAAAAACCCATAACACTGTTCTACCTTATCCATTTCCTCGGCAGGGATAGACAAGGTTTTGTTACTGAACAATATGTCGTAAATTGATGACAGTTCCATTTTTTATTTCTTCTGTTTCTTAAGTTCTGCTTTAATCATCTTCTTTGAATACTTCCCAAAGTCTTTTCCTGCCCTCTCAAATGCGTCACCCATCAAATTGGTGAATGAGCCTATTCGGCCATCTTTAGAGGACATGGCTATGGCGGCGAGCACCACACCAGACGCTCTATCAGAGAAAATGTAATGACAGGAAATCTCGTTGCCTTTCCTACTGATATGATTTACCCTTATTGTCAATAAGATTGTGGGGGAAGAACTGACGGTTAATGTGATAGGCGCATTGGTTTCATTATACTCGTCAATGAAATCTCCAAGTATCTCTCTTAAGTCCTTATCAAATTCCTTTGAATATCCTTCTCCTTCCTCAAAAGTCTTAAATTCAATGAAGTCTTGAAGCGTCTGTCCACCAATATCAGCATGGGCAATATCCAATTCGACTGACGCGACACGAACATTGGTCAGGGGGTCAAAGGACCCCTGAATCAACTCTTGTGCTCCCAAATTCAGTGCAGATAGCACAAGTATAAGACATACTGCTATAAATTTATATAAATTCATGTATTTCTGCGAGTATTGGCTTAGGCATCTCTTGGCAAGAGATTTGTACAACTCAAAAGTGCCGAAAGATCAGTCGATTGCACTTCTACGATTCATAGATTTGCTAAACATCTTTTGCCCATAGGTGCATATTTTAGCTTTCATGGGACATTTTTGGATTAAATATGAACTCTAATTCAAAGAAATTTCGTAACTTTGCATTGGCATAATCATCTCTTGCCAAGAGATTTGGACGCTTGCAAAACATCATGCCCGTCAGAGTGCCTTCGATTGAGCCAAGGACGCTGATGCTTTGAATATTATATATGGTGGTTCTATTGATTTTCATATAACTTATTAGGTATCTCTAAATAAGAGATTGTGATAGCGCATAACTCGCGAATAGAGAGACTGGAAAGAGCCATTTAACCAACGCTGACCTAAACATTTCTGCCTGGAACCATATATTACTATATGTTGTCGATAATTTCTTAGCGTGAGACGATGCTCATTTGCTGAAAAATAGCTAACTTTGTACTTGGATTAAGACTCTCTTATTTAGAGATTTGTACAGTATTAAAACAAAAAACCTCGGTCGCATTTCAAGCAACCGAGGCAATAGGGTAATTGTCAGTATCTCTATTCATTCAAATAGGTAAGGTTGGTATCCATTGAATGAGGTTCTGATGTCTTACATTGAGAAAAGAGCCATGAAAGTAGAGTCGGATAGTTAAATGCCGATGACCAGCAATCATGTCCGATTCCGGCAAACTCTATATATTCGACGTTTGCACCGATAGAATTGAGAGCTTTATAAGCTTCACGACTGCAATAAGAGGGAACTTCATCATCCTCTTCACCATGAAATATCATAAACCCGACATTCTTGGCATCTGATAATCTTTCAGGATTCACAGCTCCGCATATAGGTACTGCCGCAGTAAATATGTCTGGATAACGACAAACCAAGTCATAGGTAGCAATACCACCCATCGATATACCTACAATGTAGATTCTATCCCCATCTATAGGATTGTTCGCTATCAGGTTTTCAACCAATTCCATCAAAGTCTCCTCAGTTCTTGATTCAGGAGGGACAGGAGAGCCGGGCATGAAAGAACGCTCATCAATCTTATCAGTCCAATATTTTTCCTTACATTGTGGAAATACTACAAATGCAGGATATTTGTCAGAGTTGACTGGATTGCTAAACACCGACGCACCATGAGACAATTGTTTCTCATTGTCATCACCACGTTCACCGGAACCATGTAAGAACAGCACCAGCGGATATTTCTTGCCTGATTCAATCTCTGAAGGAGAAAGCATACGGTAAGGCATGGAATTGTCTAACGAGTCAACAAAAACGTGCTTGGCGAATTCTTCATTGACCTGCGGCCCATGAGCTAATGCCGATTGAGGCAAAAGAGCAAATATTGTGAGATATAGTATAGTTGAAACTTTCATAAAAAACGGATTTACTCATCTAACAAATATCCACCCTCTTATGTTTGAATTGTTCTATTGTCTGTTCAATTCTAAAAGATGAATTCTTAAAGTGATTTCAGGATTAAGGAGTTGGCACGGTCAACGACGGAGGTGTCGAGGCTGGCAAGGTAGATTTGAGTGGTCGCTTCTGAGTCGTGGCCCATGCCTTCGCTGATGACGCTCAAGGGGATGCCTTTGGCTTTTGCGGCGGAGGCCCAGCTGTGGCGGGCGACGTAGAGGGTAAGCGGAATCTGGATGCCTACCATCTTGGCTATCATTTTCAGGTTGTGGTTGATGTTGTATCCCATGTTTCGGTAGGTGCATCGCTCGTTGGTGCCGGGATTCTTGATGATGGGGAGCAGGTAGTAGGTGGCGTTTTCGGGATACTTATCGAGTATCATCTGCATTTCTTTTGTCCATTCGATGATAAGTTGCTGGCCTGTCTTACGACGGCGATAGGCGACGTAGCCGTTTTTGAGGTCAGACTTTTTGAGAAATGCCATGTCGATGAAACTCATTCCTCGAAGATAGAAGCTCATAAGGAACATATCACGGGCATAGTCGAGCGAGGGATTGAGCGACAAGTCCAATGCCTTGATTTTCTTGATAACCGGCAGTGGCAAAGCTCGTTTGACAGTCTTGTCAACGCCGGTGTAAACGTGCTTGAATGGATTGCGGTTTTCTATGATGTCATCCTCGACCGCACGGTTATATACTGCGCGAAGTATGCGAGTATAGAATGATATGGTGTTTGGCGCAACGCCACGACTCTTATGCCATGCCTCAAACGCTTCCATTATCTCGGATGTCAGATAGTCGAGCATTATATCCTCGTCATTACGGAACTTCTTGAAGCTGTTGAGGGTGGATTTGTATGTCTCGGAAGTCCGGACTTTTCCGTTCTGTTTATGTTTGATGATGATACTTTCCATGAAATTGAACAGAGAGTATTCATTGGCGTATCGGCTGAACTCTTCGATTACATCGTCGGCGGTGTAGGCCAGTCCGTTGGAGTCAAGCTTCTTGTCGATTTTATTCAGTCGCTCGACATCCCATCGGATACGTTCACGGATTGAGAGAATGAACGCTTTGCGCTCACTTTTTTGGGCGGCCATAACCATTGAGCGGTTCTCAGCCCACTCAGTCGGGAACACTTTGTAATCGGTCAGAAGCTGTCGCACCTTTCTTTCGTGGATAATCTGATAGTAGATTGTGCCCTCGTGGTCAGCGACAGTCGAGGGACGGAACTTTACTTTTATCGAAGCCATTGGATTAAGCTGTATTGATTAATGAATATAATGTGCTTAATTCGGCTATAATTGTCTGAACAATTTTATAATGGTGCGTAAATGGTGTCCTTGGCATAACCGATTTCCTTAGCCATAGCAGGTTCTTGTTAAAACAAATGTTAATGATGAATGATCATCCGTCGAATGCCCAGGCTTTTAGAGCTTTGAAAAACGTTTAAATAAATGGATAAACACAAACAAACCCAAGAATTTGTATCATACCTATTTGACTGATTCTCACAAGGAGCATACAAAAGGAACAATCCTCGTGTAGAATTGGCGCGGCAAATATGGTTTTCCATCATGTTTGATGCAATCATCTTCTTTGATGTCTTCGGCTGCCAATGGCGGATGTTGCTGGCTGAACGCCCCAAACGGCAGACGGTTCATTACTATTTCAGACGCCGGGATGCGAAGGATGCTTTCTTACAAGAACTTCTCAACGGATGTTTTCGGAGGCTTTAAAACTTTCAGTTGCGAATTTTCGTAAAGGAAGTGCGCATCAGTCGGGATTTTTGTATTATCTTTGTATTTTGAAACGGGAAGCTTGTTCCTTAATGTTTTATGGAAGAGCTTGCCGATAAGCAGGCGATATGATGGCATTATGTCAACACGTGGCCATAACGTTCTGAAACAGAAGTATATGTTGAGCAAGAAATTTGATGGCGACGACATCCGCAGGTTGCATCGTATGATTAAGGATGCGACCCGCATTGTGCTTACATGCCATGTCCGTCCTGACGGAGATGCCATAGGGAGCACTCTCGGTCTCGCGCATCTCTTCAATTCCATAGGCAAGAAAGCATCTGTCGTAACTCCTGACATACCACCTCGGTCTCTGTCTTTTTTGCCTGATTCAAAGGAAATAGTGGCATATACGAAGTATCCTGATTTCGCACGAAGGCTCATCAAGGACGCGGACTTGATTGTTTGCTGCGACTTCAACAAGCTTTCACGACTCGATTCGCTTGATGCATTGATAAAGGAGGCCGAATGCGAGAAAGTGCTGATTGACCATCATCAGTTTCCCGACTGTTTCACCGACATCACGTTCTCTTGCCCCGAAATGTCATCTACATGCGAGCTTGCATTCAGGCTTGTGTGCGAAATAGGCATGTACCAGGATTTATCCGTTGATGCAGCCACCTGCCTTGCCACGGGACTGATAACCGATACCCGTAATTTCTCTGTCAACTGTTCCGACCCGGAAGTATACGTCGTGCTCATAAAGCTGCTTGAGAAAGGTGTGGACAAGCCTAAAATAGTGCGTGAAGCTCTGGAAGTAAAATCACTCGACTGCCTTAGGCTTCAGGTCTATGCCCTCAACGACAAACTTGAAATCTTCGATCGCCACAGGGCTGCAATAATAACCCTCGACAAAGAAGAACTCCGGCGTTTCAATTATCAGAAAGGAGACACAGAAGGGCTGGTGAACATTCCTTTGACTGTAGAGGGGATAAGCTATTGCGTGCTGATGCGTGAAGACGAAGACTGCATTAAAGTCTCGGCCAGAAGCATCAATTCCTTCCCGGTCAGCAAGATTTGCGAAGACCTGTACGGGGGAGGAGGACATATAATGGCCGCTGGGGGCGAATTCAAGGGCACTCTTGAGGATTGCCGGAAAATGCTTGTAGAGGCAATGCCGTCTTACGATGAATTCATTCGTACAAACACGGCAAGAGACAATCATTGAACTGATTATCGAGTTTTATAATGAACTGAACATGAGATATAACCACAAAATACTTCTGCCGGCGACGATACTGGTGATTCTTTCCGCCGCATGCAGCAAAGAGAAAAGCTACTCCGAGTTGCTCCGTGAAGAGGAAAAAGCAACCAACTGGTATCTTTCCGGCCAAAGGGTGGAGACGCGAATCCCCGCAGACAGCATCCTGGAAACCGGAAAAGACGCTCCGTTCTATCGTGTTGACAAGGACGGCTACATATATATGCAGGTCGTGGAGCTCGGCGACACGTCGGATATGGCGGAAACCGGCGACATAGTGTATTTCCGCTATGCAAGCAGCAATCTGAAGTGGATGTACAACGGGAATGAGATACCCCCTGGAGGAAATGCAGGCAATCTTAACCAGTCGGCAAGCTTCATCTACGGCAACTACCAACTGTCAAGTTCATCGCAATATGGTCAAGGTGTACAGATTCCATTGCAGTTTGTAGGCAACAACAGCGAAGTCAATCTCGTGCTGCGTTCGTATTACGGATTCAAGGAGACTCAATCGGAATGCGTCCCATATCTCATGAACATCAAATATTTCAAGGCGGAGTACTGACACCGCCTTCACGATCCATTAAACCTAAACTTCAGCACAATGTCATTAATCAAATCAATATCAGGTATTCGCGGCACCATCGGCGGCAAAGCCGGTGAGGGCCTGAGCGGACTCGACATAACAAAATTCACCGCAGCATATGCGGCTTTCATATCTTCATGCACAGAAAACCGCAGAATAGTGGTCGGACGTGATGCCCGTCTCTCCGGAGCGATGGTTGAAAAAATAGTTTGCGGCACATTGATGGCGATGGGTTTTGATGTGATAAACATCGGACTCTCAACCACTCCGACCACCGAAATCGCAGTTACTGAACATAAGGCGGCAGGAGGCATAATCATTACCGCAAGCCACAACCCCGGACAATGGAATGCACTAAAGCTTCTCAACGCTCAGGGAGAGTTCCTCAACGACGCGGAAGGCAAGGAAGTGCTCCGCCGCGCCGAAGAAGAAGACTTCTCTTTTGCGGCTGTTGAAGACCTCGGACGGGAGATGCGTGATGACACAATGGTTCAGAAACACATCGACATGGTGAAGAACCTTTCTCTTGTAGACTGTGATGCCATAGCCGGGGCCGGATTCACCGTAGCCGTAGATGCCGTGAACTCTGTCGGAGGCACAGTGATTCCTGAACTTCTCCGTCAGCTCGGCGTAAAGAACGTGGTAGAGCTGAACTGTGAGCCAAACGGAAGATTCGCACATACTCCAGAACCGATTCCTGAAAACCTGACCCAGATTTCAGAACTTATGAAAGACGGAAAAGCCGATGTCGGATTTGTAGTTGACCCCGACGTAGACCGTCTTGCCATAGTTATGGAGAACGGAGAAATGTTTGTGGAAGAGTATACTCTTGTGTCAGTGGCAGACTACGTGCTTGGAGCAACCCCCGGTGCCACCGTGTCCAACCTCAGCAGCTCGCGCGCGCTCAGGGACGTAACGGCAGCTCACGGATGCCAGTATTCGGCTGCGGCCGTAGGCGAAGTCAACGTCGTGGCGGAAATGAAGCGCACAAATGCGGTAATAGGTGGAGAAGGCAACGGGGGAGTCATCTATCCCGAACTGCATTACGGACGCGACGCGCTTGTAGGTGTGGCCCTTTTCCTGACGCTTCTTGCCAAAAGCGGAAATAAGGTCAGCGAACTGAAAAAGACATATCCGCAGTATTGCATCGCAAAAAACAAAATCGAGTTGACTCCTGAAATAGACGTCGATGCTCTTCTTGAGGCAATGAAGGAGAAATACGCTTCAGAAAACGTCACGGACATCGACGGTGTGAAAATCGACTTCGCCGATTCATGGGTACACCTCCGAAAATCAAACACTGAGCCTATCATACGCATATACAGTGAAGCCTCCACGATGGAAGAAGCAGACAAGCTCGCCGAAGACGTGAAAGAGGTCATAAAAGGCTGTATCTGACACACCACCGATTATATCACAAAAACATTAGCGGAACCAATGCTGAAAAAATTCTTCTGGAACCTCCTTTCTTCATTTGTCGGAGCTTGGATAGCACTTCTTGGCTTCGGTGTCCTCATGTTTTTTGTCATCGTCGGGCTCGTGGCGAGGATAGGCATATCCTCCGGAGCCGACACCGAAAAACTTGAGAAGCACAGCATTCTTAAAATCAGCCTTAGCGGCACCATCGACGAGCGTGAGCCGAAGATGGATATGAACTACATCACTCTGATGCGTGGCGAAGTGGAGAAGGCTCAGTCGCTAAATACGCTCGTCAAAGCTTTGGAGGAGGCCAAGGAGAATAAGTACGTCGATGCGGTCTATCTCGACTGCGGCGGGGTTTCTGCCGGATTCGCCACGCTTGATGCGTTGAGGAAGGCCATAATAGACTTCAAGTCGTCGGGCAAAAAGGTATATTCTTACGGCGACTTTTACTCGACCGGCGACTATTATGTCGCTTCCTGTGCCGACAGCATCTTTATGAACCGTGAAGGAAGCCTTGCGCTTCAGGGAATATCCGGCACCATTCCTTACATGAAAGGATTGTTTGACAAACTCGGAATCAATTTCCAAGTGATAAAAGTGGGCACGTTCAAGTCTGCCGTCGAACCTTACATAATGGACGAGATGAGTGGTCCGGCGCGTGCGCAGCTTGACACTCTCTACGGCAACATCTGGAATCATCTTAAAAAGGAGATGGCAGGTTCCAGACATATCAGTGTCTCTGCCATAGACAGGCTCATAAACGAAGACTACATAATGTATGCCACCCCGGAGACCGCAGTAAAAGGCAAGCTGATAGACAAGACAGTCGCCAACCGCGAGATGAAAGCGATACTTGCCAGGTTGGTGGGTAAAGATCCGGAAAAGATGAATTTTGTGAGTCCTGAGCTTCTTATGGCACAGACCGGCTGGGGAACCGCATATTCCAAAAAGGGCCAGATTGCGGTGCTCTACGCCACAGGAGAGATTTCCGAAACGACCAAAGACGGTATCAACTGCTTCAATTTGGTGCCGGAAATAGTCAAACTGGCCGAAGACGACAACGTGAAGGGCCTTGTTCTTCGCGTCAACAGCCCCGGAGGATCCGTATTCGGAAGCTCGGAGATAGCTGAAGCCCTGCAGTATTTCAAAAGCAAAAAGAAACCCTTTGCAGTGTCTATGGGCGATTATGCCGCCTCAGGAGGATACTGGATTTCAGCTGACGCAGAGCGTATATTTGCCGATCCCTTGACCGTCACCGGATCAATAGGAATATTCGGCATGATACCTGAAGCGAGCGGACTTGCGGAAAAACTCGGCGTGAATATGCAGACCGTCTCTACCGACCCCAAGGTAGCGTTCCCGACTCTGTTCCGGCCTATGACAGAGGAGCAGCTTGGCGTGATGCAGCGCTATATCGACCGTGGCTATGACAGATTCGTCAAGCGCGTAGCCAAAGGACGCAACCTTCCTGAATCAAAAGTGCGCGCAATAGCAGAAGGTCGCGTATGGGACGGCATAAAAGCAAAGAGCATAGGACTCGTGGATGAACTCGGCGGACTGGAAGATGCCATATCATGGACTGCAAAACGGGCAAAGCTCGGAGACAACTTCGACGTGGCTTTGTATCCCAAGACCACCCCGACGTTCTGGGACATGTTGCCTTCCGCATCATCGGCAGCCTTCTACGAGGCAGTGGCCAAGTCAATAAGCCCAGCCACAGACGCTAAGATTGCCGCACACGCTATGGAAGTAATCAGCCGCAAACCCGTTCAGGCCCGAATGCTTCCATTGGATCTGGCAAAGTGGAACTGATGTAATACGAAATCATTACGGCAATGAAGACGACAAAAGACAAATTGCTGACATACGTACTGACTCCGTTATCATGGATATATGGAGCCTGTGTATATTTGCGCAACAAGATGTTTGATGCCAACATACTCAAGCAGAAGGAGTTTGACATCCCTGTCGTCTCGGTCGGGAACATAACTGTCGGAGGCACCGGTAAGACTCCGCATGTGGAGTATATCGTTTCCCGCCTTTCGGGAAGCTTCAATATCGGGGTGCTTTCGCGTGGCTACAAAAGGAAGACACGAGGGTTCATAATGGCCAACAGCAAGTCTTCCCCAGACAGCATAGGCGATGAACCGTATCAGATATGGCATAAGTTCGGAGGAGTCGTGAAAGTGGCGGTATGTGAAAAGCGCACCGAAGGGATACGCGAACTATCACGTCTGCATCCGGAACTTGACTTGATTGTGCTTGACGACGCTTTCCAGCATCGTTACGTGAAGCCGAAAGTTTCCATCCTTCTCATTGACTACAACCGACCTGTCTTCACAGACAAGCTGCTCCCGCTGGGACGTCTCCGCGAAAGCATCCACGCGGTAGGACGAGCCGATATGGTGATTGTTACCAAATGCCCGGACGACATACAGCCGCTCAACTACAGGATTATGTCCAACAACTTGGAACTTATGGCTTTCCAGAAACTTTATTTCTCACGCTATCGCTATGAATCCCTTGAGCCGGTATTTCCAGATGAATCACCGTATTTTGCCAGCCTGTCGCAATTGTCGGAAAGAGACTCTGTGCTTCTGCTTACCGGAATAGCGCATCCCCGCTATTTCGTAAGGCATTTTTCGCCTTACAAGTTCAAAGTAAAAGTCAGTCATTTTCCCGACCATCATGACTTCACAAGGGGAGACCTCATCGAGATTGAAAGAAAGTTTGAAGAGATGTCGGGCGAACGAAAACTGATCGTAACGACTGAAAAGGATGCGGTCAGACTCTCGTTCAACCCATATTTCCCGGATAAACTGAAACCTTTGGTTTTTTACCAGCCGATTTCCGTCATTGTGGAAGGCGGCCTAAAAGAAGCTGATTTCGTTGCCGACCTCAGAGCCGAAATAGGGAAAGGGTTGCATGAGGTGCAACAATAGGCCAGCGTACCGGATGAAACATTTTTCAATCCACGACGTTATACTTACGTTAATACCCAAAATAATGACATAATGGAAAAGACAATGCTTGAAAAAATCAAGGAGACCGCCGAATTCATTCGTAGGCAAGTAGACGAAATGCCCAAAACGGCTGTAATTCTCGGAACCGGTCTTGGAGATCTTGTCAACCATATCCAAGTTATAAAGGACATACCATATTCAGAGATACCAAACTTCCCGGTTTCGACTGTGGCCGGACACAGCGGCAAGCTTATCTTCGGACATCTCGGAGGCAAATACATCGTAGCCATGCAGGGACGTTTCCATTACTATGAAGGCTACGACATGAAGCAGGTTACTTTTCCTGTGCGTGTCTTCAAAGAAATAGGAGTGGAGACGCTTTTTGTGAGCAACGCGGCAGGCGGCATGAACAAGGAATTCGTTGTGGGCGATGTCATGATTATCACCGACCACATCAATCTTTTCCCTGAAAATCCTTTGCGAGGAAAGAATCACGAAGAATTGGGCCCACGTTTCCCGGCAATGACAGAAGCCTATTCACACAAGCTGACAGGAATGGCCGATGAAATAGCAAATGAAGACGGCATCCGGCTTATGCATGGCGTATATGTAGGAACTCCAGGACCTACGTTCGAGACACCTGCAGAATATGAGTATTTCCGCATAATAGGCGGAGATGCAGTGGGCATGTCAACCGTACCCGAGGTAATAGTTGCCAACCATGCCGGAATGAAAGTGTTCGGAGTTTCGGTAATCACCGACCTCGGCGGCAAAGACATAACCGAAGTGCCAAGCCATGAGGAAGTGCAGCAAGCCGCCATCAAGGCACAGCCGGTAATGACACATATCATAAAGAAAATGCTCGAACGTCTCTGAAAAGACTGACCCGAGCCAACAGAAAAGGCGCGACCGACATTGATGCAAATGCCAGTCGCGCCGCTTTTGAAGACCACAATACCAGAAAGAATGAAAGAGGAGCACCAGACTGAAATATCACAGATGGGGGAGTTCGGACTGATAGAACACCTTACAAAAGATTTTCCCATCCGCAACCCACAGTCCCGCAAAGGGATAGGAGATGATGCCGCAGTGCTTTCATTCGGAGAAAAGGAAGTGCTTGTCACTACCGATCTTCTCCTTGAAGGCATACACTTCGATTTGAGATATGTGCCGCTGAAGCATCTTGGCTACAAGGCCGCAATCGTGAATTTCAGCGACATATATGCCATGAACGGTAATCCTAAGCAGATTACCGTCAGCCTCGGACTCTCTTCCCGCTTCACAGTGGAACATATCGAAGAGCTTTACTCCGGAATCCGTCTCGCCTGTGAAATCTATGGAGTAGACCTTGTAGGAGGAGACACGAGTGCTTCAGCCACCGGAATGGTGATCAGCATCACGTGCATAGGAGAAGCAGACAAAGAAGAAGTCGTCTACCGGTCTGGGGCGAAAGAAACAGATCTGATATGCGTGAGCGGAGACCTGGGTGCGGCATATATGGGACTCCAGCTTCTGGAAAGGGAGAATACGGTAGCGGCACAGTCGGGCAAGAACTTCGTTCCGAGTTTCGAAGGGAAAGAATATATCCTTGAGAGGCAGCTGAAGCCGGAAGCGAGAAAAGACATTGTGGCCATCCTGAAGGAGAAGGGCGTAAAGCCAACCGCAATGATGGACATCAGCGACGGCCTTTCATCAGAACTCCTCCACATCTGCAAGGCTTCCGGAGTGGGATGCCGTGTATATGAAGACCGCATACCCATCGATTACCAGACTGCAAGCATGGCAGAAGAGTTCAATATGAATCTCGTTACGGCTGCAATGAACGGAGGAGAGGACTATGAACTTCTGTTCACCGTCCCGCTTTCTGACCGCGATAAGATAGAGACCATCAATGGGGTTAGGATGATAGGCTACATTACCAAGCCTGATCTCGGAGCCGCGTTGGTAACAAACGATGGCAATGAATTGCCTATCAAGGCTCAAGGTTGGAACGCCTTTTCCGGCGGCAATCAAGATTGTTAATTCATTGCTTTAAGATTTAAGCCGAAGAAATAAGTAAAATTTAACACTCATCTTTCTTCAAATCGGCGAATTATTTAGTATTTTTGCGACATCAAAACCAACCAAATCAACCAAAATCGGTATGAACGAACCCGTAAATATCCGTGAACTCAACGACTTGATTGCATCAAAAAGCAATTTTTCAAATATGATACGCAGCGGCATGGACCGTCGCATAGTAGGGCAGAAACATCTTGTGGACTCTCTTCTGATTGCACTTCTATGCAACGGACACGTGCTGCTTGAAGGAGTGCCTGGGCTTGCAAAGACTTTGGCCATAAAGACACTGGCCCAACTTGTCGCAGCAAAATACAGCCGTATACAGTTCACTCCCGACCTGCTTCCGGCCGACGTCATCGGCACTTTGATATACAGCGTGAAGAATGAGTCGTTTGAAGTGAAGAAAGGCCCGATTTTCGCCAATTTCGTGCTTGCCGACGAAATCAACCGTGCCCCTGCCAAAGTGCAGAGCGCATTGCTTGAAGCGATGCAGGAGCGTCAGGTAACGATAGGGGACACCACCTTTCCCCTTGACAGCCCGTTCCTTGTCATGGCTACACAAAACCCCATTGAACAGGAAGGCACATATCCGTTGCCGGAAGCCCAGACTGACCGTTTCCTCTTGAAAGTAGTCATCGGGTATCCCGACAAAGAGGAAGAGAAAAGGATTATCAGGCAGAACATCTACGGCACTCCAGAGCCGGTGATTCCAGTTGTAGACCCTAAGGAAATACTTGAAGTGCAGAAAATCGTCGAGAAAATCTACATCGACGAAAAGATTGAAAACTACATAGTGGACGTCGTATTCGCGACACGTGAACCCTCGAAATACGGACTTGCCGACCTTCAGAGCATAATATCCTACGGTGCTTCGCCGCGTGCCTCCATAAGCCTCGCAAAAGCAGCGCGTGCCTACGCATTCTTTAGAGGACGCGGCTATGTGATTCCAGAAGACGTGCGTGCCGTATGCCACGACGTGATGCGCCACAGAATCGGTCTTACCTACGAAGCTGAAGCCAACAACATTTCCGCAGACGAAGTAATCAACAACGTCATAGACAAGATAGCGGTTCCCTGATCTGCAGAAACAAACAAAACTTATGTCGTTTAATTTTTAACAGCTAATTATCCAATGGATGCCAACGAACTTTTGCGCAAAGTCAGGCAGATCGAGATAAAGACGCGAGGTCTGAGCCAGAACATTTTTGCCGGAGAATACCACACGGCTTTCAAGGGGCGCGGGGTGATGTTTTCTGAAGCAAGGGAGTATCAGCCCGGCGACGACATAAGAGACATTGACTGGAACCTGACTGCGCGCCACAACCGCCCCTACGTGAAAGTCTATGAAGAAGAACGCGAACTGACCGTGATGCTGCTGGTGGACGTCAGCGGAAGCCGGAACTTCGGAGCATGCGGAGATGCCAAGAAAAACGTAACGGCAGAGCTGGCCGCGACGCTTGCGTTCTCTTCGATTCAGAACAATGACAAGGTCGGCGTGATTTTCTTCAGCGACAAAATAGAAAAGTTCATTCCTCCAAAGAAAGGTCGCAAACACATTTTGCTCATAATACGCGAAATCATCGATTTCACGCCTGAAAGCCAAGGCACGGATATAGATGTTGCTCTTAGATTCTTGACCAATGCTTTAAAAAAGCGCTCCACAGCGTTTCTTATAAGCGACTTCATAGATGGACACGACTATTTCTCAAGCATGTCGATTGCAAACCGCAAGCACGACCTCGCCGCAATCCAGATTTATGACAGGCGAGACGCTCAGTTGCCCGACATAGGGCTTGTGCGTATGCGAGATATGGAGACCGGCCAGGAGCGATGGATAGACACGTCTTCAAAAAAAGTACGGAAAGTCTACGAAAAGGAATGGTACGGACGCCAACAGAAACTTGCATCTGTTGTAGGACGTTGTGGTGTGGATATGGCTTCCATAGCTACCGATGAAGATTATGTGAAAGCTTTGCTTGCACTCTTCCGGAGGCGGGGGACACGATAACGAAGCCACAAGGCACGCACAGAAACTTTACACCCTGCCCCGTGTTCAAAGAAAAATACTTAGGATGAAACTTTCAAGACATATTTCATTGATTATGCTGTCATTGCTGACATTCATGTCGGGGATGGCGGCTCCTGTAAGTGTAAAGGCGCGTCTCGACTCTGTTCAGATACTTATGGGCAAGCTGACGGTGCTGCATCTTGAAGCCGTGCAGCGCAAGGGGGAGAAGGGAGGTTTTCCGATGTTCTCCCAGACTCCACAGGACGGGTATGTAGGCGTATGCGGCGACAGTGTGGAACTCCGCACTTCAATAAAACGCGATACCGTAGACCTTGGGTCGGGCATGATACAGATCAACCACTCCGTTCCTGTACAGGCATTCGATTCCGGAACTTATCGCCTGCCTCAGTTCGTCTATGTCAGCGGGCGCGACACTGCAAGGAGCAACTCAGTGGCATTGAAGGTAATTCCTGTCCCGGTCGCCGCCGATGCACAGATTTCAGACTATGCCGGCCCCGTCAGTCCTGAAGGATCTGTCTTTGATTTTCTTCCCGACTGGCTCATTGACCTGTGGTGGCTTTGGCTGTCCATCATTCTGCTTGCCGTTTTGTTCATAATCGGAATGCGCCGTTACCGGAAACAGGGAGGCGTGTTGAGGAAGAAACCTGAACCGAATCCGTACGAAGTGGCAATAAAAAGACTTGGCAACCTCAAAAACCGCCGTCTTTGGGAACAAGGAATGGAGAAGGAATATTTCACCTTGCTTACTGACATACTTCGTGAATACCTTGAACGACGTTTCGACATAAATGCAATGGAGATGACCACTCGCCAGATAATCGACTCTCTTTCGTCCAACACGGAAGTTAAAGAGAAACGGAATTATATGCGGGAAATCCTTGATGTAGCCGACTTTGTGAAATTCGCGAAAGTAAGGCCTCTTCCGTCCGACAACATTGCAGCATTCGACAATGCCGTTAAGTTCGTAGAAGAGACCAAACCCGTGGAGAAGCCTGACGCTGACGATTCACAAGCCAATGCAGATGCCGAATCCAACATAAAAACGGGCATCGACATCCCTGCCAGCCACAAGACCGCCGACAATAAGAAAGGAGGCGGAATATGATGTTCAAGCATCCGGGATTGCTATGGCTCCTGACTGTCATAGTCCCGATTACGGCATATTACATCTGGAAACTGCAGAAAGCCAATCCTTCGATGGGCCTTTCCACCCTTTCTTCATTCGCCAAACTTCCTTCCTCTTGGAAAGTATGGATGATGCATATCGTATTCGGGCTGGAAATGGCGGCTCTCGCATGCATCATAATAGCATTGGCTCGTCCTCAGACATACAACCATTTACGCACATCAAGGATAGAAGGCACTGACATAGTGCTCGCGCTGGACATATCAGGTTCCATGATGGCAAATGACTTTGAACCCAACCGTTTCCAAGCCGCAAAAAACATTACCCAGCGTTTCATCAACTCCAGGACTGACGACAATATAGCCTTGGTGGTATTTGCCGGTGAAAGCCTTTCGCTGATGCCATTGACCAATGACAGGGCGGCTCTCGTCAACGCTCTTGAGAATGTGAAGCCTGGCTCGCTTGCCGACGGAACCGCATTGGGGGACGGGCTGACAAGCTCAGTCAACCGGATTCTTTCGGGCAAAGCAAAGTCAAAAAGCATAATATTGTTGACTGACGGCTCCAACAACTCCGGAGATGTGCCTCCTTCAACCGCCGCTGAAATAGCCAAGAAGAAAGGAATCAGGGTATATACTATAGGAGTAGGCACCAACGGCACAATAGAGGTGCAGGACCCATACGGGTTTTCATCCACCACCATAGAGACCAAAATAGATGAGGAATCCCTGCGGTCTATTGCCAATGCCACAGGAGGCAAGTATTTCCGGGCCACCGACCGAAGGATGCTGCAGGAAGTGTTTGAAGAAATCGACAAGCTTGAAAAGACATCGCTTGACGTCAACCGTTACACACGAGCCGACGAAGATTTCATGCCGTGGGCCTTGGGTGCCGTTCTGCTTTATTCTTTGGTAATAATCTTAAGACTGACTCTCTTGAGAAAGCTGCCATAAATTCTGTGTTTATATATGTTTAGTTTCGCATATAAATATCTGTTGACATTATTGTTGCTTGTGCCTGCACTTCTTGTCCTCTATTTCTGGGCAAGGCACTCTCGCAGAAGCAAGCTGAACAAGTTCGGACGCCCGTCAATAGTGGCTTCACTTATGCCGGACGCCTCTAAATACAAGCCGGCACTGAAGATTTCCATAGCCCTTACAGCTCTGACCCTTATGATACTTGCTGCCGCAAGACCTTGGGGAGGTCTCAAAGACGAAAAATCCACCAAAGAGGGTATAGAGGTAATCATTGCCGTAGACGCAAGCAATTCCATGCTTGCTCCGGCCGGAGCCGACGGAGAAGGTGTGAGCCGTATGCGCCAAGGCAAACTCATGCTTGAAAAACTCATCAACCGCCTTGACAATGACAGGGTAGGACTGATAGTGTTTGCAGGTAACGCCTACACGCTCATTCCTGTAACCGGAGACTATGTTTCGGCGAAAATGTTCCTGAACTCGATAGACCCTACGCAGATAAGCAATCAAGGCACCAACATCGGGGCAGCCATTGACCTTGCAGAGCGTTCCTTCTCAGAAAACAAAGGAATCGGAAAGGCTCTAATAGTGATTACTGACGCTGAAGAACTCGATGATGAGGCTGGCGCGATGAAAGCTGCCCAAGCATGCGGAAAACGTGGCATCCAACTTGACGTGATAGGAGTAGGGTCGCCCACAAAGGTGCGCGTGCCGCTCGGCAACGGCCAATACTTGATTGACCAATCTTCAGGACAACCTGTCGAGACAGCCCTCAACGAGGAGCTTGCGGCAAAGATAGCCGGGGAAGGCAAAGGAATCTATGTGAACGCTGCCAACAATGACGCATTAAACGAGCTTTCCAAACAACTTGACACCGTGAAAAAAACGGCTCTCGAGACAAGCTTCAGCGCACTCCATGACGAACTGTTCCCTATATTCTTGTGGATTGCGTTCGGACTGCTGATTATAAACGTCTTCATTTTGGAGCGCAAGAACAGCTGGCTTGCAAGAATCACATTCTTTAAAAAAGAGGAAACCAAATGAACCGGATAATCATAACCATCATATCTTTATTATCCTTGGCAATTGCAGCATTGCCTGCATACGCGGAATCGACACGTAAAGAACGACGTCTGATTTCCGAAGGCAACAGACTTTACAAGGAAGGAAAATTCAAAGAGGCATCCAAACAGTATCAGATGGCTGTGGCTGTCAACCCACAAAGCCCTGAGGCAAGGTTCAACCTTGCATTGTCTCATCTTAAGCTCGCAGCACAACCTGGAGTTGACGAAAAACAGCGTGAGCAGCTGATGAAAAGCGGAACGGAAGGGATGTCCGCAATCGCAGGAGCCGGAGCATCCAATCCAAAACTCGCGTCATATGCTGCCTACAACCTCGGCAATGTGGCTTTCAATGCGCAACAGTATCCGGAAGCAATACAATGCTACAAGCAGGCACTCCGATTCAATCCGGACGATGACACCGCCCGGCGCAATCTGAGAATAGCGCAGAAAAAACTGCAAGACCAAAACAAAGACAAGGACAAAGACAAGGACAAGGACAATAAAGATAAAGACCAAAACAATCAGAACAAGGACCAAAATCAGAATAAAGACAAAAATGAGAATCAACAGAAAGACAACTCGATGAGCAACAACACTGCCGAGCAGATACTCAAAGCGATGGAAAACAAGGAAAATGCCACTCGTACACGTGTAAATGCCGCAGGTCAGGGCAAAGAAGCAGCCGGAAAGAACGGCGGCAGAAAGAACTGGTAGATTTATGAATTAACAGAAATCAGACAATGCGAAACGCAAAATACCTGTTATTGCCAATAATTCTCGTGTGCTGCCTCACTGCAGGCGAGGCAAAGGAGACAGTCAGCGTAGAGGCTTCGCTTTCTTCAGAAAGGATTTACGAAGGAGAACCTGTGGCATTGTCTGTCTCAATCACCACAACGAATCCGGACATAGCTTACATAGAACTTATGTCGCGTGAAGACTTTCAGGGATTCACGATACTGAACGTTCCGACCGCGGATGCTGGTGACGGACATCTGACCAGAATACAAAAAAACGGGGAAAAGGCTTATACGGCTGTGATATACCGCATCATGCTTATGCCAAACGCACCAGGAACTCTGACCATACCAAGTCTTGAGTTCAATATCGGGCTTAGCAGACCTACTGTAATTGACCATCCCTTCTTCGGACATATCCGTAGCACTACGGTTGAAGATGCCGTTTTACGCACCAAGCCGGTAAAGGCAAAATGCAACCGACTGCCGCGCCCTGCCGACGGCTATTCAGGCGCCATCGGGAACTTCACAATCGAAGGCTCTGTGCCGCCCGGCAAGATATATGCCGACAGCCCCGCGCTTGTGATATTCAGAATCTCCGGAACAGGCTACATAGACTCGTCTTCATTTCCTGACATCAGGAAGCATCTTCCGAAAGGGATGGTGTTAAGAACCGAAGAAGAGAGTTCCGATTTCATATGCGTAGGCGAGGAGCTGCAATCCACAATAGAACTGGAATGCACTCTTGTGGCCGAGGAGCCTGGAGAATATGTCGTTCCGCCAATCCCTTTCACATTCTTTGACCCAGTTGCCGAATCATATCGCACTGTTTCGAGCAAGCAATTGACCATCAATGCGGAAGGCATAGATATTCCGTCTAAGCCCAAAGTGCTTCACAGCATCTGACAATTCCTTAGGCATCAAAAATCATATTTTTCGTCAGACACAGAAGCAACTATTCGGGATATGGCTCGTTAAACTCATAAGAATCTCCACACAATGAAATACCCATTGTCAAAAATAGCCGTTCTCCTGTTATGCCTTGTATCCGCATTCATGATGCAGGCAGCATCGGTGCATCTTTCGGTCTCTATGCCGCGAGGGCAACGCACCATAGGAGTAGGCGAACTTTTCTACATATCATACGAAATAAGCAATTCCGACGCGCGTCCTGCAACTCCGGCATCTGTGCCAGGTGCAAAAGTTCTGTATTTTGAACGTACAGGACAGTCGTCTGCCTATACAAACATCAACGGAGTTACGAGCCAAGTCCGCTCGATGACCTACACGCTTACGGCAAAGGCGCAGAAAGAGGGAAGCTATACGTTCGGGCCAGTAACTGTCGGTGGCATGAAAAGCAATGCCGTCAGCTACACCATAGGCAAATCTTCCTACAAAACGTCCGGACAGAGAGGCTCTCAACCATCAGCATCTTCATCTCCGGACTCTTCCAAGCCGAAGTTCATAGGCAAAGGAGACGGCAATCTTTTCCTTCGTGCATCCGTATCTAAACAGACAGCCTACGAACAGGAAGCCTTGGTGTATACAGTAAAGCTATACACCACATACGACGGAATAAAATTCGTAGGAGCCACGTCTGCACCAAAATTCGAAGGTTTCGTGGTGGAGGAATCAAAAGCCACCTCAGCACAGCTTTCATACGAGAACTATCAAGGCAAAACATATGCAACCGCAGTCATAGCCCGCTACATCATCTTCCCTCAGATGAAGGGGAAGCTGAAAGTAATCGGCAACACTTATACAGTAAGTGTCGATCAGCGCGAATACTATCATGATCCTTTCTGGGGGAATATGTCGGTATCGTATCCGCTCCAGCTCAACGTAACCCCCAACGACCTGATGATTGACGTAAAGGGGCTTCCTCAACCGCAGCCTGCCGACTTTTCAGGAGGCGTGGGTAAATTCACCATATCATCCCATCTGCCCACATCTTCACTGCTTACCAACCAAGGAGCTTCGATAATATATACAGTGAACGGAACCGGCAATCTTAAATACCTCAAACTTCCAGACCTTAACTCGGCATTCCCGTCCCAGATTGAGGTATATTCCCCGGAGACCGAAGTTAAGACAGAAGCCGGGGCGTCAAATGTTAGCGGCACGGCAACGTTCGACTATACGATGATTCCACTCGAAGAAGGGGAGTTCAAGATTCCTGCCGTGGAGTTATGTTTCTTCAATCCTCAGACCGGGCATTATGAGCGTGTAAAGGCACGAGGATATGATGTCAAAGTGGGAAAAGGCAAAGCCTCAGGCAAATCACAGACCCGAGACCGCCTGCGGTTCGATTCAAGACTTATGACTGTCGATGGCAAACTGACATCAGACCATAGACCGTTCATCTACAAATGGGGTTACTGGATGGTATACGCAATCCTGACCCTCGCGCTTCTTGCAGCAATTGCAGCATACAGAAAACGTTTGAGGGACTTGTCAGACATACAGTCTTTGAAAAGCCGAAAAGCAGCAAAAATAGCACGCCGACGCCTTAAAAAGGCCGCTGACTGCATAAAACAGAACGACCGTTCCCGCTTCTACGACGAAATGCTCCGTGCCCTTTGGGGATATATAGCCCACAAGCTGAAAATGCCTACGTCAGAACTGACCAGGGACAATGTACGCGAACGTCTTGAAAGCCGCAACGTGCCTGAGGATTCCATTGCCAACATTCTCGGTCTGCTCGACGACTGTGAGTTTGCCAAATATTCTCCAGACAACGGCAGCCTGAGCATGCAGAACTTGTACGGACAGGCCACAGATGTCATATTCAACCTTGAAGACATATTTCGCCATAATTCGGAAGAGTCCATACAATCCGATGAGAATTCAGTTTCTGTTTCGGCAAGACTCGACCGTGAACTTTCTGATTCAAAAACCAAGGCACAAAATCACGCCACAAACCGTGAAGATGCCGTTATCAAAAACGGAAAAGATGATGAGAAATAAGTCATTCTGCATATCCATATTGCTTGCTGCGCTCATCCTTGTTTTCTCGACATCAGCCAAGGCACAAGAGAAAACGGTTGCTGCGCAGGCGTCCGCGGCTGAAATCAGCTACAATGAAGGAAACTACAGCAATGCAATATCATTATACGAAGAACTCATTAAAAACCACGGCGTGTCGGTGCCTTCCCTATTCAATCTTGGGAACGCATATGTGCGCAGCGGCAACCTCGGCAAGGCAAGACTGTGCTACGAACATGCGAAGAGACTGTCTCCAGATGACGGACGCATTGAAAACAATCTCGCTTATGTCTCATCCAAAGTTGACGATGCAAATGCGGCAAATTCCGGAAAGGACAAAAATGCCCTTGCGCCTGATTCGCCGTCCTTTTTCGATTCGGTATATGATTCCATCGCAGTAGAGACGCCCTCAAACCGTTGGGCCGTGCTGGCTGCAGTGTCATTCATCCTGCTTATAGCCGCAATCGCGACGTATATATTCAGCAGCAACGTTACGGCAAGAAAGGTTGGTTTTTTCGGATCGATGGGATTTTTGGCATTGGCCGGCCTGTTCATTGCTTTCTCCTTCATGTCCGCAAAAGCATTCGAACGTCAGGACGAAGGAATCGTAACATCGTTCAAGACAAGTCTGCTTTCTTCGCCTGATGCCGATGCCAAAACATCAAGCCCTCCGCTTGTTCAAGGCACCAAGTTCCACATAGAAGAGACAAGCCTTGGGAAATCAGAAGAAGAAAAATGGTATCGAGTCAGAATAAATTCTAAGACCGGTGGCTGGATCAGATCAACAGACTGCGAACCCATAAAGTCTGAATAAGGCTTTTATATCATCATAGTATTTATGCCATCTTAAGTGAATCAATTAAGAAATAATAGAAAAAACGTCTGAGAATAAAAATTTTCCGCCAATTTCTTGCATGATTCACAATAAATGCCTAAATTAGCAACCGAAACCCAAAACCAGTCATTTTTTAACTTCAAAACAGATAAAATATGAGCAAGACAATCACATTCAATGAACTGCGCAAACTCAAAGACAGTCTGCCTGATGGAGCCACTCACCGTATCGCCGACCAGCTCAACGTTACGGTGCAGACAGTGAGAAACTACTTCGGCGGTGTTAACTATCAGTTCGGCAAGAATGCAGGAATGCACATTGAGCCGGGCCCTGACGGAGGAATTGTCGTGCTCGACGACACCACCATCTATGATATGGCCATAAAGATTCTTGAAGAAGAGAACGAAGAAAAATAACTTCACGGTCTTCTCGGAAATCCGAGCCGTATGCTTGACATCTGGAATACAGTTTGCCAGTCAAGAGCAAGCACAATCTGACATCAAAGTCCTTAAAGTCTCCCGGATACCGACACCATCCCCAGAGACTTTAGGGACTCTCTGCTGAAAACAAAACTATGGAAACAACCAACTACATACCAATCGCTGTGCACTCTCCGGCGTATGCCGGAATGATAATGCAGAAACTTGCTGCCCACGGGATAAAGACAAAGTCGGAAAACGTTACCGTAGGCGACAGAGACATCTTCATCGGTGTACGTATACGTGTGCCGGAAAAGGATGCCGTCCAAGCCATAAAGATTGCGGAGAGCGGTTCTTCGCCGGCCGACGTCAGTATGGCCAAGATAGCCGGAACGGGAGGTGTGCTGCTCATTCCCGTAGATTTCTCCGACTATTCCATCCCGGCCGTGAAAGCGGGGTTTGAGTTTGCTGTACGTCTTGATATGCACCCGCTTATCATGCACACTTTCACCGCACCTATTTCGCAGACTCAGATGGCATTCCCTGATTCTTTTCCAGACTCGTTTTCTGATGAATTCCAAGACGCGGCAGTCGGAATGGAAATAAGGACACAGACAGAGAAACGGATGGAGGTCTTTAAAGACAACATAAAAAAACTCCAGAACGAAGGAGAGCTGTCTGACATCAGATTCTCGACACAGGTTTCACAAGGGCTGCCGGAAGAAGTGATTTCGGAATACTGCAGGGTTTCGCCGCCAGGACTCATTGTTATGGCCACGAGGGGTAAGCGCCGCCGTGAAGCGGATATGATAGGAAGCGTAACGGCTGAAGTGCTCGATACTTGCCGAGTACCGGTGTTCACAGTGCCTGAGAACATATCCTTTATCGGAGTGGAAAACATCACCCGTCTCATATTCTTCTGCAATATGGATCAGAAAGACATTCATTCCATCGATTCACTTATGTCTATGTTCGACTGCCCGAAAGTCGATGTAACGCTCATCCCTGTGAGCGATGCTCCTGATGAGTCGGTGAAGCGTAAGGTGAACGAGCTACAGGCGTTCCTGTCTTCAAAGTATCCCATCGCTGAATTCGATGCGGTAACACTGACAAAGAAGAATTTCCGGCAAGACCTTGAGACCACTGTTGAGTCGCGGGGAATCCAGCTCCTCATAGTACCAAATAAAAAGACCAACATATTTTCCCGACTTTTCAAGCCGGGCATAGCTCACCGCATTCTGTTTGAACGCGATATGCCGATGCTTGCCCTCCCAGTATGAAAAATCACCAACGACACACATATCCGGAAGATTTCGAAACCAAAATAGGCTTCGACGGAGTGCGCCGTGTTCTTTCGGCTCTCTGCCAATCTCAAACAGGAAAACGCCATGTAGATGCCATATGCTTTTCCGTCAGACGCGACCATATAAAGACTTTGCTGTGCCAGACTGCAGAAATGGCTGAAATACTTCGTGCTGATGCGGATATTCCCTCCGACACGATTTATGACATATCGCCTTCGCTTATGGAAGCCAAGGTTGAGGGCAGTTTTCTGACCGCAACGGCATTCTACCGTCTTCTCCAAACTTTGAATTCATTGGCGGCAGTCAGAAAATTCTTCTGCGGCAATCATTCCGTTGAACGGCCGGCTTATCCGGCCCTTTCCGAATGTTTCGAAAAAATAGAGCCTTTTCCCGCGATAGCATCCGAAATAGACGCCATAATCGACCGTTTCGGAGAGATTCGCGACACGGCATCCCCAAAGCTACACGAACTGCGACGTTCCATAGCGTCAGCTTCTGCCTCGATGTCTTCTGTGATGCAGCGTGTCATGGACAGGGCTGTGGCTTCCGGGGCAATTTCCAAAGACACTGCGCCGACTATGCGCGACGGACGCTTGTGCATCCCGGTGGAAGCGGCTCAAAAACGTTCTGTCGGAGGAATAGTGCATGACCGCAGCGCGACGGGAAAGACCATTTTCATCGAGCCCGCAGAACTGGTGGAGGCCGGCAACCGTCTGCGTGAACTTGAAATAGAAGAACAGCGAGAACAGGTAGTGATTCTTACGTCTCAGACCGCATCAATACGTCCCCACATAGATGAAATTACAGAATCCGTTGAACTCCTCGGGCTGTTCGATTTCATCCGGGCCAAGGCAAGGTTCGCCCTCGATGTGGACGGACAGATGCCGGTAATCGAACGCAGAATAGACATCGACTGGTTCCATGCAGTACACCCTATGCTTCTCCTTTCCCTCCGTAAACAAGGCCGGGAAATCGTACCTCTGAATCTGCGTCTCGACTCCGACAGACGAATACTTATAATTTCCGGTCCGAACGCAGGAGGCAAGTCCGTGTGCCTTAAGACAGTAGGAATAGTTCAGTATATGATGCAGTGCGGACTTCTGCCTACACTCCACTCAAACTCACATATGTCCGTATTTGACAAGATTTTCATAGACATAGGAGATGAACAATCTTTGGAGAACGACCTGTCAACATATTCTTCACATCTGCGAAATATGAAGCATTTTCTCCTCAATGCGGATGACAAGACACTTGTCCTCGCAGACGAGATGGGTTCCGGCACCGAGCCTCAGATAGGAGGTGCATTGGCTCAGGCGATTCTTATGAAGCTGAACGATAAAAGCGTAACGGGAATCATCACCACACATTACCAGAACCTGAAGACGCTTGCAGACAACACTCCGGGATTTGTCAACGGAGCAATGCTGTACGACCGGCAGCATCTGCGTCCTCTGTTCCAGCTCTCCGTAGGCTCTCCTGGAAGTTCCTTTGCGTTGGAAATCGCTTCCAAAACCGGGCTTCCCAAAGACGTGGTGGAATCGGCAAAAGAAATAGTGGGTTCCGAATACGTGGAAATGGACAAGTACCTTCTCGACATAGCCAGAGACCGTAAATACTGGAACAACAAACGCCTTAGCATAAAGGAGAAGGAGCAGAAGCTTGACAAGCTGTTGTCGTCTTACGAAGAAAACTCCGGAAACCTAAGGCAACAGCGGGCCGCAATCCTGCGTGAAGCGCGTGAGGAAGCCAAGGAGATACTTTCCACAGCCAACGCAAAGATAGAACGGGCCATTCTTGAAATCCGTCAGGCAGAAGCCGAGAAAGAGCGCACCAAATCCATACGGCGTGAACTTGAGGAATACAAAAAGACTGTCTCTTCTGATAACCGCAACGATGAGAATGTACCCAAGATACTCAAACCATTGCGACACAAGAGCCGGACTAACGATGCGTCTGTAACCAAACCCAAAGAAGAGAAAAAAGAAATCCGTCCCGGCGACTACGTGAAGATGGCAGATGGAGGTGTGGCCGGAAAGGTGCTTTCAATCTCAGGAAAAAAGGCAGAAGTCGCTTTCGGTTCACTCAGGACATTCGCCTCCATTGACAAACTCAAGCACGCATCAGCTCCGAAAACATCCGCACAGGCCGAGACTTCTGCTTTAAGCTCTTCAACTTATAACGACAGCCGAGAACGCCAGTTACGCTTCAAGACAGAGCTTGACGTGAGAGGAATGCGCGGCGAGGAAGCCCTTCAGGCACTGACTTATTTCCTCGATGATGCCTTGCAGTTTTCAGCGTCTCGGGTGCGTATACTTCATGGAACCGGACACGGGATTCTCCGCGAACTAATCAGACAACAACTGCGTGCCACCCCCGGAGTAACCTCTTTCGCCGATGAAGACGTAAGGTTCGGTGGCGCAGGAATCACTGTAGTGGAACTAAACTGAAAATACAATCTACGGTATGAGACAATCCATAATATTAGCAATCACTATGCTTATGTGCTTCTGCTCATGCAACCGGGAAGAAGACAAGAGAGATGCCCTGTACAAGGAAATAACGTCTGTCAACAAACTCGTCCTATCTTCTATGGCAATCAACAAGATAGGAGAATACGACGATGAATCCAACTGGAAAATAGGAAAACGCATAGCCGTGTATTCTTACGACACTTATATGCGTGCATATATCGACCTCTCCCTGCTTAAACCGGAAGATTTCGTGATTGATGAGACGGCAAAGACCGCAGAACTCACTCTTCCTGCCGTCCAGACGGAGTTTCAAGGACGAGACATAGCAATGAAGGAAGAGCATTACCGCGTAACTGGTCTGCGTTCGCAGATAGGCTCCAAAGAGCGTGCCGAGCTGAAAGAAAAAATGAACGCATCCCTAAAAAAGGAAGTGATGCACAATCCTGTTTTCCGCGACATGCTTTTGGATGCCGCACGCAAAAAGGCTGTCCTGTTTTTTGGCAAGATAATTGAATCACAAGGCTATACCCCAACAATATATTTCCAATGATTAAAACTTTACGTCTCTCAATAGCCTTATTGCTCAGTTTAGCCGCCATAGCGGCAGTGGGCTTTGTGGCCTATAAGCTGTTTTTCAAAGAGAAGGACGCCGTTTCGGTAGAAGCTTCCAAGATTGCCGACATAAAAACCTTGGCAGAATTATGCACGATGGAAATATATACCGATATGCCTGTAAAAGGGAATATTGGTTCAAAGCACTTCTTTGCGCGCCAGACCTTGCAAGGCTCCATCTCTTTCGATCTTGACAGCCTTTCATACAATGAGGGTGCAGACACAATCACAATAAGCCTGCCTAAAGAGAAAGTGGAACTTCTTGAGTCAACACTCGACGGCTCTTTCAGAGTTATAGACACATGGAACACCGACCTGTTCAGTTCTCCTGCATTAAGCAATTCAGAAGAGACCGAAATCAAGCGGATTGCACGCGCAAAAGCTATTGCATCAATGTATGCCGACGGAACCGTGGCCAAAGCAAGAAGTGAAGCCAAGCAGAGATTGTCGGAGTTCATGCGCATAGTATACCATCTCCCGGTCATTGTCAACGATTCCACACCTAAAGGCGCGAATTATCACAGTTATGTCAGGGAAGTCAAATGATTGGTCTTTTATTCGCAATATCAGTCCGATTAGGCGTATATGTTTGACCAATACTGAAACCCTTGTTAATTTTGCGCAAGACAAATTTTCAACACAAACTCAAATTTTTGCAATGAAAAAACTGTTTACATTCTTATCAATGCTTTCAATCACTGTGGCCGCATATGCCCAAAACTATGCCGCAATTGCCGGCGAAAGCCGCGTATTCGACAAGCCGAATGTGAAATCATACGCGACGACCAATACCTCCGGTCAGGAAATCATACTTATGCCGGGTATGGTTTTTTCTGTTTCCCCAGCCCAGTCCGGCTGGAACAAGATAGAATACACCCCCGGCATCAACGCTTTCGTCATGAATTCTCAGCTTGCCCAACAGTCTCAGATTTCGGCTCCAAAGACAGGGGAGTATACCGTGGCCAACGATGCCGGAAAACGAATCGTCATCTCTGAAAATGGCGGAAACTGGTCTGCAAAAGTCAATGGAGAAGAATATAAAGGACTGTGTGTCAATAATCTGATAGTATTCGTAGACAAATTTTCAAATCCGGCATATAGTCTTGCTGTTGTATCCGGAAAGACGTATGTATATTCTTACGACAACAAACTTACAAAGTTCTTCTGACAACGAATCGAGCAATCATTGAGCTTTCCGATGCCGAAAAATGCACACAACAGAAGGACCTGTGCCATTCATTAAAAACACTTAAATGTTTGATTTTGAGGTAGTATTTACTTGACATGCAGTGAACTTTTTATTAATTTTGCACTGCAAAAAATCAAGCAAACTACATCAATGAAGATACGACATATACTTCTCGCATCACTGATCAGCATCATACCGCTATCGGCAAATGCCAAGACCAACAATGGGGCACGCCGTGCGCATGAGCAGGCACACAAGACGCAGCTTGCGAATGCGAAATACAAAATGGACAAATCGGTCATAAACGATTTCCTAAAGGATGATGTTGAAAAGCGCGAACAAGTCAATGCCTTGTCTTCAGAATCGGCTCAACTGATTACCGACCTCCTGAAAGAATCCAACAGGCATATCGGCAAACGTTATGTACACGGAGCAAAAGGGCCAAACCAGTTTGATTGTTCCGGATTCACAAGCTACGTGTACCGACAATTCGGTTATTCCATAAGCCCGTCTTCCAGGACACAATATACGGAAGGGTCTGCGGTAGACCGCAAAGATCTCCGCAAAGGCGATCTCGTATTCTTCACTTCGCGTCGTAGCGGACGCAACGTTGGGCATGTGGGCATAGTGGTCAGTGCCGACAACGAAAAAGGCACTTTCAAATTCATCCACGCCAGCGTGAAAGGAGTGAAGATAAGCGATTTTGAGGGATATTACGTGCCTCGGTATATAGGTGCACGCCGAATCATCAAAGAATGACCATTACAAGGGCCGCAACTTGCTCAGTCCAAATCAATAATGCAAAAGCATACATAGCTTTTTTAATCTAACCGACCTTAACGATTCCAGCCCGGAAGCAGCGAATGCTCCGGGCTGATTTTCTTGTGTCGTTATGTATATAAGCAAAAGCCTCTAAAGTATAAATTATTATTGCTGTCCGGTAAAACTTTGACATGATAGGAAATGGACTATTTTTATCTCATACAGCATGAAACAGACTCGTATAGATGTCTTTTAAGGGCTTTTTGATGCTTAATGCTACCAATTTCACATCGCCTCAAATGACAAGCCCTTTTTCGTAAAACAGGTGTAACTTATTATATTTGTAGAGAATATATGATTTTGTCGTTTTTTACCGGACAGCAATAATAAATTATGGATAACCACTCTTGCCGAAATCACTGCGTAACATATTGCATATTACACGAATTATTTGTGGTTAAAAGTCTTATTGGACAGCAATGAAAAAGTGGATGCCTGTTAACGCATCCACTTTTTGTTCGTATGCAGAATTACAGTTATTCTTTCAGACGGCTCAAAACATCGTAGAGCTGCTCTCCGATGTGGATGCTGTAGCCCTGGCGGCAAAATACAATACGGTTGAACGTGTCGGCCACTACAATAATCGGCTTCTCTTCGGATTTCAGTTCAAGTCCTGATTTCAAATCTTTGGCAATACCGCCATCGACATCGATTCCGAAGACGACATTGGACGGCAGTTTGCCATAATCCTCCTTCTTGAACCGAGACGCGCTTTCTTCGTCAGGGAAAACCACCATTATCTTGCGACCGGTCCTTTCAAGATCGGCGGCCGCTGCAGCGATGTCATTGAGGGCATGCGCACTCGGTTCATGGCCGGGAGCTACAAGAGCAAGGACATAATATCCGCGTCCTGTAGTGGAAATCAGGGATGTCGGCTCGCCACCGCCAAAAGGCCTGTAGGGCAATTCAGCATTCAGACTTCCTATCACCTGAAGGGCGGTAGTATCCTGACGCACCACGAGATCTACCGTTGTGGTTTCATCCGGGTTTACGACAAAGAAATTGGAACGGCAAAGAACCGTGCCGTCAGCAAGACGTTGGCCGCTTACCAACACATACTGTCCGGGTGCAAACGGTTCCTGACGCTCATTAATGGAAGACAACGTCTCAAACTCATCAAAGTCCAAAAGTTCAGGAAGACCGTTCTCGATTCTTGATATTGAGAACTGCGAATAATATTTGGGTTCCTTGTTGAGCTTTGATCCGGCCTCCACTATCTTTATTTTTCCTTTCGCAGCGGATAATGGCTTTGCCTCATTTCCGAAAGTTACATCATGCCATTTGCCATCCGCATCGGCAAACTGCGTGGCGCCGCTAACCTGGTCTATGCGTGCCGGAACCCCTATGCTGCGGCACACTGCCACAAAGGCAATTGAACGCGAAACTGGATCGGCAATCCTCGTTTTCCATACGGATTCAGGAGAAGTTCTGTAGCGAAGAGGATTATAATTCTTGTCAATCGAGACGTTGGCCGCCATCCATTTTTCCAGCTCACGAGGATTGGTCGCATATTTCTTCTTTTCAAAAGAAGTAAGAGCCTTTGCAAAGAAGGATTTATATGGAGTCAGACCTTCGGTCTGGATGCGGGGATTCATGATGTACTTGTCAAAAAGGGGAGTGGCCGCCTCAGGAGTGGCAAGATGATCGTAAAGGATTGCCGTAGTTATGTCATGGAGATCCTTTTCGTTTATTGCCGAAAGCAGTGCCACGGCCTTTTTGCGCTCGGAAGGCTTTGCCGATTCAAGAAAGCCTACGATGGTCTTGTGATTGCCACGTGAATCTACAAGGAGCTTTACGGCCTTTTCTTCAAGACCCAGCCTTCTGCAGATTTCCTGAGCATTGTCTTCACTGAGGAATGTGCCTACGTATGCATTGCGAATGGCATCCTCCTCTATCTTGCGACGGTCATTGAGCGCGGCGGCTTCAGGACTCACATAAGGGAGCTTCACTCCCGCAGGAGGAGGAACAATGTCAAAATCCATAGCACCCGTAAAGTCCGAGCCTTTGTCGAGTACAAGCCGGAGGGTATCAGATGAGCTTTTGTTCATGCCGAAACGCTTCCCGTCGGAAGCCCAGATCATCAGGTCGCCGTTTCCTGTCAAAAGCTCTGCATAACCGTTCGCATCCGTCTTCTTTACAGCGATAGGGAAGAATTCCGCATAGTTGTACAACGAGAAGTTGACAGTCGCGTTCTCTGCCGGCTTCCCGGCAAGGTCCGTTACAATCACCTTGGAAGTTACGGTAGGGGCATATTTATCCGTAACGTTTATGATTGTACTTGTGGCATTGCGCTCCAGCTGTTCTTCAGGCCCGTCGTAAGCACCGACCACTTTTGTGTTCATCAGCATTCCGCGCGAAGCAGGAGCATTGAACCATGCCAAGTCAAGAACGGCCTCAGGCTCGCATGCGCCAAGGAAATACCATTGTCCGTCGGCCCAGGCCTCTACCCAGGCATGGTTGTCGTCCGTATGCGCCCAACGAGGAGTATACACCTGACGCGCAGGGATTCCTACGCTACGCAAAGCCGCGACGGTGAACGTAGATTCCTCTCCGCATCGCCCCAAGGCGTTGCATACAGTGGCCAACGGAGAGGATGTGCGCGCATCAGAAGGCTGATAAGAAACCTTCTCGTGGCACCAATGGTTCACCTCAAGGATTGCTTCCTTCATCGAAAGGCCTTTAACCCTGTCCTTGAGTTCGTCATAAAACGCAGGGCGCGAAAGGTCGAGGTCTTCATTGTTGACGCGCACCGGAAGCACGAAATGCCGCCACTCGCGATCGGGAACTGACTTTCCCCACGGCATCTCCTTGGCTGCACGCAGAGAAGACCGGATATTCGTGAGATAAAAATCCGCATCATAGTCAAGCGCGTCAGGCGTAGCCATATAAGCATACAGGAACTTCAACGCATCGCGTTCTTCGGGATTAGTACCTTTTTTGAAATCCAGATGCTTTTTGATGCTTTTCTGCGCCTCTACACGAGCGGCATAATCACTTTCCGCCTTTTTTGTCAGAATGGTATGCGCTTCGGAATAAGAAAAGCCACAGGCCATCAATGCGGACACAAGCAAAACAGTCCTGTCCATGATTAAGGTTTTTGATTTGATGTTAGATTTATACATATGTTCTTGATTTCCTTTACAATATTGGAGTCTGTCCCCAACCGGCTTCCGTCGGAGGCATCGGCACTTCCCATTGACGCTCCGCTCTGAGAATGACGCATACCGGAAGGCACTGTCGAACGCGCGGATGCATGAATATCATCAGCCATCGAACGGCTCAATATGTTGTACGCATTGTCCTGATTTACTCCGGCTCCGGCCATTATTCTTATCCTTCCGGCTGCACGTTCATTCAATTGCCTGAGCATATCCGCCCCTTCCAAAGCCGAAGCTTTCTGGCCGGAAGTCAGAATTCTTTTGAATCCAAGACCGATGATTGTTTCAAGAGATTCAAAAGGATTCCTGCAAACGTCAAAGGCGCGATGAAACGTAGTATCGGCATCACCTGCAGCCTTAATGAACTTTCGGCAGGCCTCCACGTCAACATCTCCGTCAGGAGTCAAGGCACCCACCACAATTCCATCTGCCCCTGCGTCAATCGCCTCCTTGATGTCGGCCAGCATCAGTTCCACCTCATCCTTGGAATATACGAAATCCCCGCTACGGGGACGAATGAGTACATTGACTTTAATCGGCTGCGAAACAGCATATCGGATTATGCCTGCCGATGGTGTGAGTCCTCCCTCTGCAAGTCCGCTGCAAAGCTCTATCCTGTCAGCACCGCCTTGGATGGCGGCCTGTATTCCGGACGGGTCTCCGGTGCATACTTCAAGAATCTTCATTACGCAGTCTTTAATTCTACAACGAAATCAATGTCGGCCGGCATTTCATCGAGATGAAGCACTATGCCATCTTTCTTCTTGGTATACTTTACCTTACGGCCTTTGTCCGCAAACACCACTGCACTCTTCACTTTTCCTTTGACAGGGACAAAGATGTCTGTCGCATCCGGGGTGAGTATATGCACGAAAGTCCTGTCGCCGAGTCGGGTAGATGTGCCCCAGTCAGCCTTGAATTCGCTTCCTTCCGTGCCGTAGATTGTTTCGCCATAGACCTGCATCCATTCACCGATGTCTTTCAGACGCTGAAGAGCCACGGCAGGCAATTCCCCGTTGGGTTGAGGACCTATGTTGAGAAGCAGGTTGGCACCGAGTCCGGCCGTCTTCACAAGATAGTGAATCAGAGTCCGAGTATCCTTGTAATTGGTGTCAACCACCTTATATCCCCACATTCCGTTCATCGTATTGCATGTCTCCAAAGGCAGACGGCTTATGTCCTGCCCTGAAAGCCCGGCGGTATTCTCGCCAGGAAGATCTCTCTCAAAAATCTGTATGTCTTCGCCCGGAAAAGGAGTCTGGTGGTGGTTGTTGCCTACGAGGCAGGAAGGCTGGAGTTTGTGCACAAGCTCGTATTGCTCTTCGAGCTGCCAGTCGAAAGGAACCTTATCTTCATCATGATCCCACCATCCGTCAAACCAGACAGCCCTTATAGGACCGTATTCAGTAAGAAGCTCCGTGAGCTGGTTGTCCATAAACTCCCTGTATCGCGGCCAGTCGGAACGCAAGCTGTCGCGGCCCGTTGTGTGCCCTGTGCGTCCCCACGGATAATCGTCGCGTGTCCAGTCGAGATGGGAATAATAGAGGTGAAGCTTCAGGTCATTGTCCCTGCATGCGTCGGCAAGCTCGCGTAGCACATCGCGCTTGAACGGCGTACCGTCCACGATGTTATAGTCGCTCTGCTTCGTGTGCCACATAGAGAAGCTGTCATGATGCCGCGTAGTGAAGCATACATATCGCGCCCCTGACCCTTTTATGGCCTTGGCCCATTCATCTGCATTGAAATCGGCAGGATAGAACCCGCGTGCCGCCTTGGCATATTCTTCCGCCTTCGGGCCGTAGTTGAGATACCATTCCCCTTGGGCGAACATGCTGTAGATTCCCCAATGGATGAAAATTCCGAAGCGGTCTGACGCAAATTCCTTCTGAGATTTCTTCACCTCTTCTGTCGGCGTATAAGCATAGTCCGACAAAGAGCCTGCACAGACAAAAAAAGCGGATAGTAACGCTGTTGCTATTCGTTTCATAGTGTTGAGTTGATGTGTATTGGATATTAAACAAGCTCTAAAGTATTTTCATCGCAATCGCCGCACATGCTTCTGCATCTGCAAGCGCATGGTGATGCGACTTCAGATCGAAGCCGCAATGGGCCGCTACCGTGTCAAGCTTGTGGTTGGGAAGCCGCTTGCCGAACACCTTTCTTGAAGCCTTGCATGTGCAGTGGAACTCGTAGCCAGGATAGTCGAGCTGAAACCGCGCGAAAGCCGCCTTGAGACAGCTCTCGTCAAACTGACTGAAATGTGCAACAAGAGGAAGCCCCTCTATTTCAGGAGCTATTTCTGCCCAAACTTCAGGAAACGTGTCTTCTGCCTCCGTGTCCTCCTTGCGTATTCCATGCACCACAATGTTGGCTGGAGAATAGTAGTTCGGAACCGGATGAATCAACTTATAGAACCTTTTGGCAATCATCCCTCCCTTCACTACAACCACACCGATACTGCAAACGCTGCTTCGGTTGCCGTTAGCGGTCTCGAAATCTATTGCTGCGAAATTTTCCATACGCAAAATTAATATTTTCCTCCCGATTTTTAGGCATATCACTGTGTAATGTTCCGTGTTTTTCGCTATTTTTGCACGAAATTTACCCAACGATGACAAGCTACACAGAAGATTTCTTTGATTTCATAAAGGCCAACAAAACTTCCGACCCCAACGCGCTTCGGCTCAAATTCTATGGGAAGCAAGCCAACGGGATTGATTATGCCCAAGCAATCGACCAGATTGAGGCGCGCCGCAAAAGCGGCACAAAGCTTTCGGCATTGACTGCCTACGAACATTTTCTGTTCCCGGCCACCATATGCGCCGAACAGGCCACATCCTCTGCCGTGGCTGCTTTTCATGCCTCACTGATTCCTGAAGGATGCTCTGTGCTTGATCTGACATGCGGACTTGGGAGCGATGCGTTCGCAATGGCAAAAAAGGCCGGAACCCTGACGGCAATAGAACGGAATCCGCATTACCAGAGCGTTTTCAAAATCAATTGTGAAACTTTAAGGGCCAGCAACATTGATTCAATATGCGCTGATTCTGAGAAATGGCTCAAAGAGAATGATGACAACTTCGACGTCATTTTTGTGGATCCACATCGCAGAGGAAAAGGCAACATCCGCACTTACGCTTTTGAAGACTGCATTCCGGACGTTTCCCGGCTCGCGCCTGAACTGCTTGAACGATGCGAACGTCTCATAATAAAAGCATCCCCAATGCTTGACATTTCGGCTGTGGCAAAGGAAATAGCCGGATGCGAAGAAATATATGTCGTTTCAGAAAACGGCGAATGCAAAGAGGCTCTTGTCTTGGCACGCAAAGACGGCGTTTTCAGCAATGTCCACGCCGTCTCCATAAATAAAGAAAAACTTGAAATATTCACTGTAAACTGCAATGAAACAGGAATAAACGACGAACAATCATTTATGGATAATCCGGGCAGGCTTTCGTCAGGTTTCCTTTATGAACCCAATGCATCTTTGATGAAAATACGTCCCTGGAAGGCATTATGCAGAAAATTCAATGACCTGAGTATGCTGCATCCCAACACAAACATCTTTCATAGCAACACGTTTTATCCCGACTTTCCGGGAAGAAGATTGAACATTAAAGGAATACTTGATATAAAGGTGTTGAAATCATTGAAAGACAGAAATTTCAACGTCTGTGTACGGAATTATCCGCTCAATGCCTCAAAACTTGAAGCAAAACTTAAGACACGTCCTTCGGACACAGATTACATATACGGTGTCGGCGTAGGACAGCACAAAGCATCACCAGTCCTCATTGAGTGCGCATTGATTGCTGATAATTAGTATAATGTATAGATAAATTAAAGCGCAGCTTTAAGCCGCGCTTTAAAGAAAATATTGCAACATTTGTCAGAACCTAAATCCGGCGGAAAGCACAATCTGACTGTTGTTGAGCGAAAGCTTTGCCTGAGGAGACGGTATCGACGGATTCTCCGTATCAGGCGTGAAAGCGTGATATTCACTCGAAACGTGCTTGTAGACATAAGCCAAATCCACATAGAACTTCTTTACACGGTAACCAAGACCGCAGGTTACGTAGTTGGTCGTGTTGTCAAACGAGTAAGACGGATTTGTTCCGGAAGTATAGATGTTCTTCTTATTGTCCTTGACATCTGATTTTACAGGAGATGAAACAAAACTGTAACCTGCACGTACACTGAATTGAGGGGTTACACGGTATTCCGCACCGAGACGGAATGTGTGTGTCGTCTGGTAATAATCCGACACATCCTTGTTTGTCAGATAATACGGGTCATCAACCGGGCCGGCCGAGCGCGTCGGAGCATAATACCAAGGATCGTCGTATTCATAATAGCCGTATCCACCGTCAGCATACGAAAACTTCATCTTGTCGTAAGCCGTCCATTCATAGTCTGCGGAAAGAATGAAATTATTGCCGATCACGCCCGCGATGCTTGCCATCAGTTTCCATGGGGTGCGGAAATCATAACTGTTCGAGCCGGGGACACCGCCGTTGGTATCGGCAAAAGTGCCTCGGATATAAGGAAGTCCGTTGTAGTTGTAATTGACACGTGCCGCATAGCTTTCATTTATGTTGTACCACGTAGGAGTGTGAAAAGCGAAACCTATGCGAAGTTCCTGTATGGGCTTCACTATTATGCCAAGCTTGTAATTAAAACCGTTTCCGCTCGCGCTGTAAAGGTTCTTCATCCTCCAGTCGGCTTTGGTCTGCGTCAATCCTCCGTTGTTGTCGTCAACGTATGCACCGTTGAGCGACTCGCCCCATATTGCCGTCTGGCTATAATTGAGGTCTATGATGCCGAAATCCATACCCCAATACACCACATTGGCTATGTTGCCTCCGAAAGCGATGTTGTACTCATCCACATGGCCTCTCTCCTCAACCGAGAAATTTCCGAGACCAGACGTGCCGTTGCCCCAAAGCCCTGTCCATCTCGGCTCGTCAGGATTACCGATCGGGCTGACAAGATAACTGTCGAAACCGAGAATGGAAATCCATGGAGACACAAACCCTCCGTCATTAGGATTATAGGGATCATAGCCGTCAACCGCCTGCACGTCACCGAGCGTGAGCTTTTCTCCGTTGCTTACCCCGGCTATGTAGTTGCTCATCGAATTGGAAAGCTGATGAATCGTGCCTCGATAACGACGGTTGAAAGATGCAGCCTTATTATAGGTGAAACCGAAGTTGAAGTTAGGGAACGTAGAGCTGTTTAGCTTAAGCGTTGCCACGCCTCCTATATTGTTGAGAAGGAACTTAGTCTGGTTGTCAGTAGTCTTGAATCCTTGCGCGTCGCTCGTGGACTGTTGACAATCGAGGTTCAACGTGAATCCGAGTTCGTGGGAACGGTATACTCCGATGCCGGCTGGATTCTGCGAAAGCGTGGTGAGGTCTCCTCCAAGCGCACCGAATGCGCCGCCCATCGACATGAAGCGTGCCGTGCCTTTCATATCCGGAGCCGCGAAACGGAAAGCGTCTATCGCGCTTTGGCCGAAAGCTGCCACACCACATCCCAACGCGAGCGATGATAGTAGTAACTTTTTCATATCTTTTTAGCTTTGTTTTTTAAGTGATAACAAACGAGTCGGAATTTTATCCTTAAATATGGCAATAAATCCCGACTCGCTGTTCTATTTGTTTAACGATGGCGTCCGCGACCTCCGCCGCCTCCTCCGCCACGATAACTTCCTCCGGAATTGTAGTTCCGATTTGTTGTGGTGGAATTGTAAGTTCGGTTGTTGTTGCGGTTATACGTGTTGTTGGTATTATATGACTTGTTTGTGGTCGTGTTGTAGTTCCGCCGGCCGTTTGTGGTATTGTTGGTCACTCTGCCCGAGCCGCTTGTGCGATGCCCTCCGGTGCCGACAGTGTATCCTCCTCTACGATTGCCGGAAGCCGGCCGTGAATTGTTGACGGAGGTCGATGTGTTGTATTGCCTTCTGTTGCCGCTTGAAGAACCTGACGATGTCTGGTAGCCCGGAAGCCCGTACCTGTCGCCGGAAACACGGTGTCCTCCATAATTTCCACCGGGACGCGTCGATGAAGCCCAGCCGCCTCCCGCTCCGACACGGCGGTTGCCACGTGGAGTATAGTCGGCATAATGGCCGTAAGAAGGATACCAGGAAGGCCCCCACGTCCAACCTGGCCCCCAGCCTGGACGCCACCCTCCGGGCCAACCCCATGAAGGTCCCCAGCCCCACGCATACCACGGGTCATAATATCCGAGACCGATGTTCCAGCCCCATCCTCCCCATGAAGCACCCCATCCCCAGCCGGGATTATAGGGCCATCCATAGCCGTATGAATAATAAGGCCTTGCGTATGAGTAAGGTGCGAACCCGACGATTCCGTTGTCATTAATCACAATGTCAACGTTTCCGTATGAATTGTTGAGCACATCGGCAAGCAGCTCAGCGTTGTCAAGAACTATGGTCGGATTGTAGTATTTCTGAATTTGCTGTGTATATACGAAATCCTCACCGTTCTCTGCCCTGAGGCCAATGGTGTCAGCCGGCATCTGGAGAAGTCCGCCCTGCATATTGTAGGCATCTACATCCACACTGCTGAAATCGGCGATGTAGTTGCTCTGCCTTTTTTTCTTGGTCTGCGTCTGTGCGGACTTGTCCTTTTTGGGGTTGTAATATATGTCGTCTTCATACACGTCTTGTGCATATGCAACAGAAACCGCACCAAGCACAAACAGCGAGACTATAAACTTGTTGGTATTCATATCTAATCAATTAGAGATTTTACTTTTAGACATCTGAAACACCGAAATGTTTAATCATTCATCATTTTCAGGCCATAAAGATAGCGACTATTTCCCGGACAACCACCACATCCGGTCGCAGATTAACCATAATTAACCTTAAACCGGTATAAGCAAGTCCATTCTATCAAAGACAGTGGAATGTTCCGAAAAGCCCATTCAATATGCCTGTCAATAATTGAGGTAAAAATCAGCAGTAAGTTCTCGGTAACGAGGAGTCGGCTCCGTGCCTTTAGCCATCATGGCTATTTCATCCGCTTCCACACATTCGTCCCCGATTGCCGACGAAAACCGCAATTCAGCCATTATGCGTTTCACGGGAGAAGTCTCAGTTCCTTTTACCGTAGCCAGTCTGCATATTGCCATACGGTTGAGATTGGCAGCATGAAGCAATGCTTCATGCTGGTCTGAGGGCAATATCAGTGAAAGCCTTCCATTTTCGGTCAAAAGCCGGGATGACTTGCCGACCATATCCGCTATGCCAAGGCTCACCTGATGGCGTGCGTTGATTCTTGCTGAAGACTTTTCCGAAACGCCGGAATCGAAATAAGGAGGATTGGATACTATGCAGTCGAACTTCTCTTCCTCAGGAAAAGCCATAAAATCCATCTGCATGGCCTGCAGCCTTTCCCGGAAAGGGGAACCGGCAAAGTTTGCTGAAGCCTCTTCAACAGAATCCTTGTGTATGTCTATACCGGTAACTAATGCCTCCGGAACACGCTGGGCGCAGATCAACGCAATCACCCCGCATCCTGTCCCTACATCAAGAATTCTCTTGGCAAAGGAAGTGTCGGCCCAACACCCCAACAAGACGCCGTCTACCCCCACTTTCATCGAGCTTCGGGAATGATTGACTGAAAAACGCTTGAATCTGAAAGGTTCTGATTTTTTCATTCGACAATTGGTTTTACCGGACACAAAATTACGAAAATTCCTCCGATTTCTTTCTACTTAGGTGTGAAATAGCTAACTTTGCATCCGGATTAGCGAATCATATACGCAAATCCGCAATATCTCTCCCGGTTACCATTTCTACTCAAAACGAAATGATCGGATCAATCATAACAGAAGTAAAAGAAAGCATAGACTTTTCGGAACTCGGCGAGAACAACGTCTCAATGCCCATGATTCCGATGCAAGACGACGTGATTTTCCCTATGACACCTCAGACGCTCGAAGTAACAGACGAGACCCAAATCGAGCTTCTGAAAAAATGCGTAGAAAGCCACAAGCCTGTGTTCACAGCATATGTCAAAAAAGAGAATCAGGAAGAAACAGTCAAAGGAATAGTCGGTTCAGTATGCAAAGTGCTGAAAATGCTTGAACTGCCGAACGGCAGACACACGGCATTCCTCCTTCCGGGGCCTGATGCCAAGGTTTTACGTATCACCCGCAAGACACAACCCATGCGAGTGATGGTGGAAATAAACCATGAGACCGTAGACTTCGCCGACACGGAACTCAAAGCTCTTTTCGAGAGCGTGAAGGAAGTCTATCTCAGGATAGTCAACGAATTCAGCGACGACCCCAAAGAACTCAAAACGGGGCTTGACAGTTTTACACTTCCGGTGATGGCTTTGTCGTTCATGTGCAGCCACAGCCCGCTTCAGCTTGACGACAAGCAGCGCATACTTCAGGCCGGGACTTTCCGTGAACGATGCCTGCTGGCCCTACGCCTTCTCCATGAGGTGTACCAACTCATGAAGGTCAAAGCCGAGATTCAGCGCACAACCCACGAAGAGCTTTCCCGCCAGCAAAAGGAGCATTTCCTACGTCAGCAGATGCAGTCGATTCAGAACGAACTCGGAGGCACGATAGAAGACGCCGAAGAGGAGGAACTCCTGAAGCGCGCCGAAGAGAAAAAATGGCCGCAATACGCCTCCGAGCATTTTGAGAAAGAACTCAAGAAGCTGGAGAGGTTCAATATGCAGAATCCGGAATATTCCATACAATACAATTACCTCGACACGTTGCTGACATTGCCTTGGGACAACTACTCAGACGACCGTTTCGAACTTGACAAGGTGGAAGAGATTCTTGACCGCGACCATTACGGACTCGAGAAGGTGAAGGACAGGATTCTTGAACAAGTGGCTGTGCTTAAGCTCAGAGCCGACATGAAGGCCCCGATAATCTGCCTTTACGGCCCTCCTGGAGTGGGAAAGACATCGCTTGGACGTTCCGTGGCCGAAGCCCTCGGCAGGGAATACTGCCGAGTGTCGCTAGGCGGCCTCCACGACGAAGCGGAGATACGCGGACATCGACGCACATATATAGGGGCGATGCCCGGCCGCATAATATCGGCCATGAAGAACTGCGGAACGAGCAATCCAGTCTTCGTCCTCGACGAAATAGACAAGATAGGCCGCGATTTCAAGGGAGACCCCTCAACGGCATTGCTTGAAGTGCTCGATCCCGAGCAGAACGTGAAATTCCACGACAACTATATCGACGTGGACTACGACCTTTCCAAGGTGCTTTTCATAGCCACGGCCAACGACCTTTCATCAGTATCCCGCCCGTTGCTCGACCGTATGGAACTGGTCAACATCAGCGGTTACGTTACCGATGAAAAGGAACAAATCGCCATACGCCATCTTCTGCCTCGCCAACTGAAAGAACACGGCTTCGAAGAGGATGAAATATCGTTCACCCCTGAAGCCGTGCGTTACCTCATAGACAGGCACACCCGTGAGTCCGGAGTACGCCAGCTCGACAAAGCCATAGCGCGCGTGCTTCGCAAGATAGCACGGCTCAAGGCCTCCGGAAAGGATTTCCCGCTCGCAGTCGCGACAGACGATGTGCGCAGCCTTCTCGGCTCGCCAGAAGTCAATCCTGAAGAATACGAGAACAATGACACTCCGGGGGTAGTTACCGGCCTCGCATGGACTCAGGCCGGCGGTGAAATCCTGTTTGTGGAGTCGGCTCTGTCAAAAGGGAAAGGTGAGGTTCTGACCCTCACAGGCAATCTCGGCGACGTCATGAAGGAATCGGCAGTCATAGCCCTCAAGTATCTCAAAAGCCATGCCGAACGTCTCGGCATCGATCCTGAGACAATGACGGGGCAGGACGTCCACATACATGTGCCGGAAGGTGCCATTCCAAAAGACGGCCCTTCTGCGGGAATAACGATGCTTACTTCTCTTGCGTCTTCATTCACTGGAAGAAAAGTGCGCGAAAAACTTGCCATGACAGGAGAAATCACGCTTCGCGGCAAAATCACTCCGGTCGGAGGCATAAAGGAGAAAATCCTTGCCGCAAAACGCGCCGGAATCACAGACATTATCCTATGCCCTCAGAACAGGAAAGACATTGAGGAGATTCCTTCCGGTTATCTTGAAGGTCTCGATTTCCATTATTTCGATAGGGTAGAGGCCGCACTTGATTTCGCACTCCTGCCTGAATGATGTAAAAAACGTGAAAGAACATGTAACAAACCAATGTTTAGTCCGTCTGATTATTCAAGAGACAAGTCGCTATACAAAAGAGAAACGACAACTGACAATGAAGAAAACAAGAATATTTTAATGTTTTTCGATAAATCTTTGGCGTTTCCCCGAAAATGACCTAACTTTGCCACGTGATTCTGGCATAAGTACAAAAGCCATATCCAGACATAGAAAAATCAGTACAAACAAAAATACATTTCAACTACTCTAACCAAACAAGCTATGGTAAAGAAATTGCTTTCAATGGCAATGGCGATTACGGCAGTCTTCTGCCTTAACGCACAACAGCCGCAGCAGCCACAGATGCATGAGCTCCCGCTCAACCCTAAGGTGAAAAGCGGTGTCCTGCCAAACGGACTCCATTATTATGTGCTTCACAATGAAGAGCCGAAAGAGCGTGCAAACTTCTACATCGCGCAGAAGGTAGGCTCCACACTTGAGACCCAAGAACAGCTCGGACTTGCCCACTTCCTTGAGCATATGGCATTCAACGGGACTACCAACTATCCCGGAAAGAATATGCTCAACTATCTCCAGAACAAAGGCATCCGCTTCGGTGCTGACATCAATGCCTACACAGGATTTGATGAGACAGTCTACAACATCAACAACGTACCTTCAACCGACAAGGCTCTTATGGACAGCGTGCTTCTCTGCCTTCGCGACTGGAGCTGCGGCATCCTTCTTGAAGAAAGCGAAATCGACGCAGAGCGAGGTGTGATCCAGGAAGAGTGGCGTCAGCGCAACGATGCGCAGTTCCGCATGATGGAGACCATCCTGCCCAAACTTTTCCAGGAGTACCAATATCAGCAGATGCCTATAGGCAAGATGGAGGTCGTTCGCAACTTCCCGCCTAAGGTAATCCGCGATTATTACCACAAATGGTATCGTCCCGATCAGCAGGGTATAGTCGTAGTAGGAGACTTCGATGCCGACGAAATGGAAAAGAAGGTGATAGAGATGTTCTCCACCATTCCGATGCCCGAAAACGCTGCCCCTCGCACATATCCGGCAGTAAGCGACAACGAAAAGCCCATCTACGCTTATTTCGAAGATCCGGAACTTAAGAACATTATGGTGACAATTGCGTTCAAGAGCGACAAGATGCCTTTCGAGATGCGCAACACCCAAGAATACTATGTGCAGAACAACCTTATTCTGAACGTATTCTCAAAAATGATCAACAACCGTCTTGCCGACGAGGCCCGTAAGGCTGACTGTCCGTTCGGTTATGCCGGCGTTTATTTCGGCAAGTATATGGTTGCATCAACCAAAGATGCTTTCGACATCACCATCATCCCGAAAACAGACGTAGAAGCCGCAGTGCGCTCAGCAATGTCCATAGTGGCTCAGGCTTGCAAGACCGGCTTTCTGCCGAGCGAACTCACACGTGCAAAAGACGAGCTGCTCGCCACATACGAGAAGGCATATAACGAACGCGACAAGACAAACAGCAACCTGATGGCCAAGAGCATCATCCGCCACTTCATCGACAACGAGCCTGAACCCGGAATCGAACTCGAATACCAGCTCGCCCAAGGCGTGCTAAACGGCGTGCCTGTTGACATGTACAATATGATCGGCGCCCAGCTCCTTACGGACAACAACCAGGTGATGGTGGTTTCACGTCCCGCAGTAGCCGGCCAAAAGCCTCTTGACGAAAACGTAATGACCGGAATCCTTTCCGAGACCATAAAGGCACAATACGAACCTTATGTGGACGAAGTGATCACCGATCCCCTCATCCCGCAGCTCCCGGCTCCCGGCAAAATCACGGGAACTTCCCAAAACGCAGACTTCGGCACGACTGAATTCACGCTTTCCAACGGCACGAAAGTCGTAGTGAAAACCACTGATTTCGCCCAAGACCAGATTCTTTTCTCCGCACAGCGTCAGGGCGGTCTTCCCACCTACGAGAAGTCGCAGGCAGACAACCTCAACTTCGTAAGATATGCATATGAGGCATCAAAGATGGGCAACTTCAAGCGTTCCACTCTTGAAAAATACCTCGCAGGAAAGAAGGTAGCTCTACAGTTCGGCGTAGGCAACGGCAATGATTACTTCTCCGGAGCCACCACAGTCAAAGACCTGCCCACATTCATGGAAATGGTCTATGCCTCTTTCGCACTCCTTTCACCCGATGCAGAGGAATGGAAAGGCATCAAGTCCCAGATTGAGATGAGCCTTGTCAATGCAGACAAAGACCCTCAGACCATCTTCTTCAAGCGCAACACAAAGAACCAGTACGGCAACAATCCCTTGACCAACAGCGCAGATCTTGCTTCTCTCAACGCATCCGACTACGACCAGATGCTTCAGATCATCAAGAACGCCACAGCAAATGCAGCCGACTACACGTTTGTGTTCACAGGAAATGTGGATGTTGAGACTCTCAAGCCTCTTCTTGAGAAATACATAGCCTCACTTCCCTCGAAGGCAAAGACCACCCGCAAGGCTGTTTCCAACATAGACGTGGTAAGCGGCAACAAGGTGAACGACATCTTCACTACGCCGATGACCACTCCCGCCACTTTCGTATTCGACACGTTCAGCGGAAAGAACCTTCCTTACAATGTCGGCAACGAAGTGCGAATGACTATGGCAAGCGACATTCTTGACATGGTTTACATAAAGACCCTCCGTGAAGAACTCGGCGGCACATATGGAGCAATGGTAAGCGGAGCAATCAATCCTAATACAGGACAATGGGAAATGATCTATTTCTTCCAGACCAACAAGGAACTTCAGGACGTGATGATCAAGCGTGCATACGACGAATGGATAGGTCTCCTGAAAAACGGCGCAAATGAAGAAGACTTCTCACGAGTGAAAGAGGCCATGCTCAAGCAGTATGACATCAATGTACGCAACAACCAGTACTGGCTCAACTGGATAGGTCTTTACAACCGTGGCTTCAACATGTACACAGGCCGCAAAGCCGCCATTGAGAAAGTTACACTCAAAGACCTCAATGACTTCATGAAGAAGCAGCTCCTTCCCCAGGCTGAAAAGAACCGTATCCAGACCGTGATGGAAGGCGTAGAACAGAAATAAAAAGACACAAGCAAAAATGAGAGGCTGTGTCGTAATTAAGTTTTACGGCGCAGCTTCTCTTTTTAGCAGCCTGA
>ERZ777011.604-NODE-604-length-52914-cov-6.091943_pt1 | contig 52914 bp, 42 predicted proteins | sample MGYA00374964_ERZ777011 | MGnify/ENA primary metagenome ERZ777011 (study PRJEB29310, sample SAMD00008975) | mouse gut metagenome | study: EMG produced TPA metagenomics assembly of the Metagenome analysis of fecal microbiota from mouse which was promoted...
CGGTGTTCAGAAACGCACACGCCGAGTGCATACCGTCTTTAAGTTCGCCGGTAGTCTTCTTAAGCTCCAGAGTCCTCGACTCGTCCGCTGCAATCAATGCCTTTATATCGTCAATAGTCATTTCCAGAGTTCTATGTTACAGTATTTCGGTTATTAGAAATTTCTATTAAACTTACGGAAAGCAACTATGCATTGGTAAGCCAAATAGGTTACAATTACTTTATTTAATAACCACACAGCTTGTCCCAAAGGATTTAAATGATAAGATAATGTTATCTGATCAAAATCAGCGATACTAAATATATTAAGATTACTAAGAAATCCATGAAAAAACACGCCAATTCCTTTAGAAGAAAAGTCAAGTTGATTATAAATACTGCAAGAAAAAATTACAGATGTCAACAGAAAGACAATGCCCATCATCCAGCATAATGGATAAATCCAATTATTACCAAAGTAATTAGTACAATAATCCAGCCATATAATTACTTTATCCCTTAATGGAACATTCTTCCATTCTTGACTTTTTCTATACAATATTTTTTCAATTTTATCGAATTCTATTGCCGATACCCTATCATTACATTCAAGAGCCTCATGCTTTAAAACTCTTACAGTATCTCTACTATCATAATGAACTACCTCATTATCTTGAAAAATTATATGCCCAAATAGGACTACATCTAACAATAGATTTTCGATTACATTTCCCTTGTATTCCATGCATCCAGAAACCGGACATTCAACTGCTGCCATTTTCTGTATCTTACATGCTGAGATGCGCAATAATGCATTATCCAATATTGAGCAAAAACGTATGTTGAGGTTAGGTATGCTGGTTTGTTCAATATGCATCTGTTTAATAAAGGAGCATCTATCTATAATCAAGTCTTTTATTTTACTTTCAGACGAATCAAAGGAATCTGTGCAATGTATGAGCCCTATACCAAATAAATCTGTTGATATTATATTGAAAGAATAATCAAATTTTGGATTAGAAATCCTAAGATCTCCAATCTTGCAATTTGAAATACAAATATCGCGGCATATACCTTTAAAATTCTTGAATATTAGACTCCGTATTTCTGCTTTATATATTAATAAAGGATGATTATCTATTGAGGGGGTATTTATTTTCATTGATGATAAATTTAAATCATCTTTAAAAACACAATCCCTGATTTCAAATGCTAAAACTTCAAGATTTGTTGAGTTTAGAAAAACTGAATCTCCAAACTCGCACTGATCCCATCCGAAAGTTTCTTTAAAAGTTGTCTCTTGGGCGAATAATCCCTTATCGAATTTACATTTAAAACAGCTTGAATGGTGTACAATAGCATTAGATAGGTTTACACGTTCTTTGAAATGAACATAATGTAAAAAAGCTCCATATAAAATTGACCCGCTGAATAATATTGGGTAATCAACTTGAAACAAGAATCCGTTGGAGTCATCTTCTAACTTTTGTGTTCCTGGTATTATTCCTGCAATATCGCAAAAATTAAAAATCTTACTTGTGGTTTCTGATTTGCCAATGGGATAGGAAACATATAGAATACACTCTGTTAAATCAATATAGGGATAAAAAGGTTCTCCTTCAACATGTTTCTTCTTTTGTTCTTCAAAGCCCAATTCGACCCATTCCTTCATAGTTTCGGCACTTCCAAGTATGGTTTTACCAGTCTTGTTATCTTTGGGAAATTCGTCTTTTGATTTATATTGCATATGCTTAGATATGTTAGTCTTTGGTAATGACTGGATGCGAATGTAATCTTTTATATGTAGCTTGAAATTTGAATTAGATTAAAAGGAATTTATTTGTCTATAATTGAAGAAAGTTTATTAAGATGATCCTGAGTACGAGACGCAAGGGACTCAATAAACCTGTTCATATATTCAAAATCTGGTATTCCATTTGGCTTTACAGGGATTTTTATAGTGTCTTTTTCCATTGCATCCTTATTCCATTTATCAATAAAAGCATAATTCTGCCCTTTCTTTTTCAATATAGGGATAAGAAACATTGCGATGTTGCGAGTTAATGGAAATTTAGGATATAGCACATTTATATCATCGGATGCCCAGAAGGGAATCTCTTGATAAAATGACTCACCTACAGACCCATTGTATGCAACGGTAATAGTATTAGCTGGATGTATCTCGGAATCATTGGCAATATAAGCTGTGACTCCGTTATTTACCGCGCTTGCTCCGATAAATGGAATATCACCTTCTCTCATATCTTTCTTGGTAAGACGAGTCCCTTTTACTACTTTAAAAAGCTGGGAAATAGGTATATCAATCCAACTCTTCGTTGACACAACTGTTCCTGTTTGGTGATGAGCAAGCATATTACAGCGGGTATCAATATCACTATTGACGTGTTTGGTTAAGTTGTCTATGAACTTACCCATAAAATTATAATCAGGAGTTCCATCAGCGCAAGAAGGCAGCAAAATGGTGTCCTTTTGTATAGCACGAAATGAAATTGAGTCACTCCACTTATAACTCTCGGATAACGACGCTTTTAAGACTGTAATTAGGAATAAATATACGTTCTCTTTACGATATTTTGATTCGATGAGATACAATGCTAAGTTATGACTGTCATTGGAGACAAAATCATTTTCTTGATATGAGAAAGCAAGGGTTTTGCCTCCGATTAGTATGCAATTGCCTTTATTAAGTAACAAAGGATCTACATTTACATAAGTTGAAACTCCATTATTAACAGATGATGCTGTAACATACGGATATACACCACTATCAGGCGTGATGTCTCTACTAAGCACACAATTTGTATTCTTTACGAGGAAAATGTCCGTAATTTTATATGTGCTCCAACAAGAGGTATCAATGCTCTTCATGATTAGATTCCTTAGGGATAATGAACATAAATTTATCTACATTTTCAGAAGCATGAGACTGATATAAGATTTTATTAGCAATTCCCTCTTTAAAATCTTTAGATAAGATTTCACGCTTAAATAATTCATAGTCCATAAGAACAGCTGTAAAGTCCTCCTCAAATAGCTCAAACGGAGGTTTTGGCATTTGGTAACTCAAATGTTCAGTGGGAATAACCCACTGAATTGAATCATCTCCTGATTGTCGACGTATTATTTCTACCCAATAATCCTCAATATCTTGCCAACGATTCCGTATATCTTGACGACCTTGATTTTTTACAGTTTCTAATCCATCCTCCGATATGTAGCAAGCGAATATTGCCTTATTTTTATTTGGTTTACCTGCAGTAAAGATAAATATTGAAGTAGTTACCCCCTCATTAAAAGTCTTTTCAGGTAACTTTATGATTTTATCCAATGAGTGCTTTTTTAAAAGCTTCTTTCCTCCGTGCTTTTCAAGTTTCTTGTCTGGAAGAATAAAAGCACACTTCGTCCCGATAGGCACACCATCCAGAACGTTTGTAACTATCTTCATACACCCATACTTTTCCTCAAAAGGTGGATTCATTAGGATTTTTGTAATTCCAATGGACTCAATCCAATTACTCGCTTCTTCACTGCGTGTGTCTAATTGTCTAAGATTAGTTTTACCATCCTTATGAATCAGCATATTCGCACATGCCAGAGCAAAAATCTCACGGTCAAATTCGATCCCATACAACTGAGTTTTTTGAATCTCCGTCGCCTTAGGTGTATTTATGCCTCCAGCTTCTTTAATCATGTTGCACATGGACTTCACTAGAAAAGCACCACTACCACAGGCAAAATCACCTACAATGTCATTCTTATCAACTTCTATAAGACGGTACATCAACGATGTAATGTGGTCGGGTGTAAAGACCTGACCATGTTCAGATTTCTTCTTATAACGATTGAATTCGTTAAAGAAAATACCCATTACATCTTCGCCGTTCCAAAAATCAGAATTAATATTATCAGAGATTTGAGAGACCCAATCGATAAAGTTGTCAATAGCCTCTTGGTTCTCTGTGGAATTCATCTTTATTTCAGAATATACATCAAGTAGAATGTCAATTTTCTGATTTTGTTTACGTTCTTCTTCCAGAGATTTAGCAAGAGTGGAATGAATCGAAGTATGGAAAGTCTGATAGTTCATTCCTGCAACAAGTGGAGCACCATATCTTTTTGCAACAAGAGCACAAGCCGTAAATATCATTCTATGATATAAGTTCTTGATGCCAAAGTCAATATGCAGACTGTCATTTATTCGTTTGGTCAGAAGATATATCATACCTTTGTTGATACGATTTTGTGAGAATAATCCTAGATAATATTCTTTATTTTGAAGTTCGGATTCTCCCTCTCGGCGTAATCCATTTAAGAATACCATGATGTCCTCCCCATTGTATAATATACCGACAACATTTTTGTATTTTGTTCGTGCTATTTTACAATTTTTCAGGAGCTCATCAATATGTGCTTGTTTGAGTGGTGTTGATTTGCTTTTAGTTTCAAGTATAATTGCTGGCAGAAATGGTTTTGACGGAAGATACCACCCATCTGGGCGGTCTTTGATCCCTGAAAATCCTAAGCTGTTGAACGAAGTAATCTGTCCAACACCAGATTTGGCATCGGAACTATCGGTAAAGCCTAATATCTGACCTGCTTGGTCTCTAACTTTGTCTTCCGTCATATTATAAAAAACTCCAGCGTAGCTATGCGGGGCTGACCAAAGCCTTTAAGCGACTACGTTGGAGCTTCCAATGTTTTTGGTTACGGCTTTCGCCGTTATGTCGTTGTGATATTCTTGGTCATTTCGCATACGATGCTTAGATTGCAAAGTTAGCTATTTTTCGCGAGATTAACGATATGCAATCCTAAAAATCTGCGGAATTGATTCAATCGAACTATTGTTTTCGACATCTTTCCCATGCAACGTGTCTCTCATCATGCGGTTCATAAGGCACATCAAGGATACTTGTTTGAGAGGATTTCTAATGCCGTTGATGTGATAGAGACCGGTGAAAAGCAGCAAATTGGCGCAGTTAAAAATCTCTAACGGATGACAATTATTTCAAATCCATTTGCTCTTGCTTGCCTCAATCTTCCTCCAAAGTACATTATTAGTACACTGCAATCTGTAGATATTGCTGGTAATCAGCATAGTTATGAATGTATATTGAAATTTACCAGATTTAACCGATATTAAATGTTTGTTTAATCTTCGATACATGAACTCCTGTTTAATGCAAAAAACTGTGTGTTCGTATGCCAAAAAGATGTAATTTTGTAATCTGGTTCCGGATAATCTTCCTCTGTCATTTATGACAGGCAGACGTGCTAAGCCTGACATCTAAATTGAAAACAAATGAAAATCTATCGACTTAAAGAGAGCGCGTTGCTTATTGCGATTCCGCTTATTACGACTGTGTCGACGGCAAAAGCCATATTTAAGGGAGAATTGTTGCCAGACACCTCCGTCAATCACCAGGAATGGACCGCGAGAGAAATCTGTCAGGACCATCCCTGTTTCGAGGCCGGTCAAGGTATTTTTCTGTTAAACGGCGAACCCTTCGTGGTGAAAGCCGCAGAGCTTCATTATCCCCGCATCCCGAAAGAATACTGGGAACAGCGCATACTGCTATGCAAGGCGCTTGGAATGAATACGATATGTCTATATACATTCTGGAATGCCCATGAGCCGAGAATGGATCGTTTCGACTTCACCGGTCAGAATGATATCCGCGAATTCATAAGGCTGTGCGGGAAGAACGATATGAAAGTGATACTGCGTCCCGGTCCATACGTATGTGCGGAGTGGGAGATGGGCGGTCTTCCGTGGTGGCTTCTAAAGAAAAAGGATATCCGTCTGCGCGAGCAGGATCCGTTTTTTATGGAGCGCGTCGACAAATTCCAGCAAGCGCTTGCCGGACAGGTGGGAGACCTTACCATTGCCGACGGCGGACCTATTATAATGGTACAGGTGGAGAATGAATATGGCTCTTACGGGACCGACAGGCCATACGTTTCCGAAATCCGCGACATGCTCCGCAAGAATTTCGGACGGGATGTGACGCTCTTCCAGTGCGATTGGTCTTCCAATTATCTCAACAACGGTCTTGATGACCTGATATGGACCATGAATTTCGGAACAGGTGCCAATATTGACCAGCAGTTCGCGTCACTTAAGGAGCATCGCCCAGACTCTCCGCTGATGTGCTCGGAATTCTGGAGCGGCTGGTTCGACAAATGGGGCGCCAACCATGAGACGCGTCCTGCCGCCGACATGATAGCCGGCATAGATGAAATGCTGTCGAAAGGGATATCATTCTCCCTCTATATGACCCATGGAGGTACCAATTGGGGGCACTGGGCCGGTGCCAACTCACCCGGTTTCGCTCCCGATGTCACAAGTTACGACTATGATGCGCCGATAAGCGAGTCTGGCCAGACCACACCCAAATACTGGGAGCTGCGCAAGACCCTTGCGAAATATATGGATGGCAAGAAGCAGGCTCCTGTGCCGGCCCTGATCAGGCCGATTGAAATCAAGGGCTTCGACTTCAAGGAGATCGCTCCTCTCCGCGACAATATGCCGCAGCCCAGGGAGGATGCGGAAATCAGGACAATGGAGGAGTATGACCAGGGATTCGGCTCGATTCTCTATAGTACAACGCTTCCTGAGCTCAGGACTGAGGCGTTGCTTACGGTGAACGAACCCCATGATTTCGCGCAGATTTTCGTGGAGGGGAGATATGTAGGCAAACTTGACCGCCGCAACGGCGAGAAGGAGCTGATGCTTCCTCCATGCTCCAAGGGTGCGCGCCTCGACATCCTCGTGGAGGCCATGGGCCGCATCAATTTCGGCCGAGCCATCAAGGATTTCAAGGGAATCACCGGCAACGTGACCCTGACAGTCGAGAAGGATGGCCACAAGTGGGTGGACCACCTCCTGAACTGGAAAGTCTACAACATCGAGGATGAGTACGAGACATACGCGTCGATGAAATATCGTCCGCTTGCCGACTCTGACCGCACAGGCGACCGGTTGCCGATAGGTGCCTACCGTGCAACTTTCAATATCAAGGGAAAGCCCTCCGACACCTTCCTTAATTTCGAGACCTGGGGCAAAGGACTCGTTTACGTGAACGGCCATCCGATGGGCCGTATCTGGGAAATCGGTCCGCAGCAGACCCTCTACATGCCCGGATGCTGGCTCAGGAAAGGTGAGAACGAGATAATAGTCTTCGACATCGTAGGCCCGCGCGAGGCGAGGACGGAGGGACTCAAGGAGCCAAAGCTCGATCAGTTGCTCGTCAAGAAGAGTCTCGTCCACCGCGAGGAGGGGCAGAATCTTGACCTGAAAGGGGAGAAGCCGGTCTATTCCGGTACTTTCAAGCCTGGCAACGGCTGGCAGGAAGTGGGATTCTCGCCTGTGCGCGGCCGCTACATCTGTCTCGAGGCCACGGATGCCATCGACGGCAAGGACGTTGCCGCGATAGCTGAGATGTATGTGATCGACGATAAGGGAGAGCGCCTGTCGCGCGAATCCTGGACCGTGATGTATGCCGACAGCGAGAACACGCAGGGAGTGAACCGATCGGCCGACAAGACATTCGACCTGCAGGAATCCACATACTGGCAGACGGCTCCCGGCGCACCCTTTCCCCATGCAGTGGTGATCGACCTCGGAGATTCGTATAACGTGGGCGGGTTCCAGTATCTGCCGCACATGGAGGCGGAAGCTCCCGGTGCGATAAAGAACTTCAGGATCTACGTCGGGGAGACGCCATTCAAATACCGATTTTGATAATCGGGGAAATTTTGTTAATTTTGTAGGTGAAATGCGGAAACCGTCCGCATACAGAAAAAAACTACACATTATCAAATAATGCAAGGAGACGACAAGATAATTCCGATCAACATAGAGTCGGAGATGAAGAGCGCGTACATCGACTATTCGATGTCGGTGATAGTTGCCAGGGCACTCCCCGATGTGCGCGACGGCTTCAAGCCGGTGCACCGACGTGTGCTCTTCGGAATGAACGAACTTGGAAACACATTCTCGGGCGACACCAAGAAGTCGGCCCGTATCGTGGGCGAGGTGATGGGTAAATACCACCCTCATGGAGACTCGTCCATATATCTGACGATGGTCCGCATGGCACAGGAGTGGTCGTTGCGCTATCCTCTCGTGTTCGGACAGGGTAACTTCGGCTCGATCGACGGTGACTCTCCGGCCGCCATGCGATACACGGAGGCGAAGCTCGCCCGCATGGGCGAGGAGATGCTGCGCGATCTGGACAAGGATACCGTGGATTTCATTCCAAACTTCGACAACACGCTGGCGGAACCGGCGGTGCTCCCTGCAAGAATACCGAATCTTCTGGTGAACGGAGCGTCGGGTATCGCGGTGGGTATGGCAACCAATATGCCTCCACACAACCTGACCGAATCGCTTGACGCATCCATCGCCCTCGTGGACAATCCGGAGCTGACCGTAGCCGAACTGATGGAATATGTCAAGGCTCCCGACTTTCCTACCGGAGGCGAGATTTTCGGTCTGCAAGGTGTGAAGGATGCGTTCGAGACAGGCCGGGGACGTATAATAATCCGTGCCAAGGCGGAGATTGAAAACAATGGCCAGCACGACCAGATAGTCATCACCGAGATTCCTTACGGCGTGGTGAAGTCAGATCTGGTGAAGAGCATCTACCAGCTTGCCGACGAGAAAAAAGTCGATGGAATCGCCGATGTGTCGGACATATCGGCCCGCGGCAAAATCAACATTGTGGTCGACATCAAGCGGGATGCCAACGCTAAAGTCGTACTCAACAAGCTGTTCAAGCTCACCGCGTTGCAGACATCGTTCAGCGTAAACAACGTAGCCCTTGTCAACGGCCGTCCGAAGACGCTGAACCTCAAGGAGATTCTTGAGGCTTTTGTGGAGCATCGCCGCGAGGTTGTGCTCCGCCGCACGCGCTACGACCTGAAGAAGGCTGAGGAGCGCGCGCATATCCTGCGCGGACTGATGATTGCCTGCGACAATATCGACGAGGTGATCGCCATCATAAGAGGCTCGCAGACCACCGACGAGGCCCGCTCCAGACTTGCCGACCGCTTCGGACTCGATGAGATCCAGACACGTGCCATTGTCGAGATGCGTCTCCGTCAGCTCACCGGCCTCGAGATGGAGAAACTCCGTGCGGAGTACGACGAACTCATGCGCCTGATCGCGCACTACAACGACATTCTCAACAACGAGCATGTTCTCCGCGCGACAATCAAGGAAGAACTGGTTGAGATCCGTGACAAATATGGCGATGACCGCCGTACAAGAATCAATCCTTTCTCGGGAGACTTTAACTCGGAGGACTTCTATGCCGACGATCCGATGATCATCACCATATCCCATCTCGGATACATCAAGCGCACTCCTCTGTCGGAGTTCCGCGCCCAGCACCGTGGGGGTATCGGTTCCAAGGGCAGCAGTACACGCGACGAGGACTTCATCGAATATATCTATCCGGCCTCCAATCACAATTATATGCTCTTCTTCACCCAGAAGGGCCGCTGCTACTGGCTGAAGGTGTATGAGATTCCGGAGATGGGCAAGAACTCCAAGGGACGCGCCATCCAGAATCTTCTCCAGATAGACCAGGATGACCGCGTAAACGCGTTTATACGGGTCAAGAACCTGACAGACGAGGAGTATAACCAGACACATAACCTTATATTCGCCACCAAGAAAGGCATTATCAAGAAGACTTCCCTCGCGGCATATTCACATCCGCGTGCCATCGGTGTCAACGCCATCATCATCCGCGAGGATGACGAAGTGATCTCAGTCCGTCTTACCAACGGTAATTCAGAGGTTATTATCGCCGACAGGGAGGGCAGGGCGATCCGGTTCCAGGAGGAGAAAGTAAGGAATATGGGCAGAATGTCCACCGGTGTGCGTGCCATGACTCTCGCCGATGATGACGATGAGGTTATCGGCATGATTACCATGAACGGAACTCCCGGCGAGACCGTGATGGTGGTTTCTGAAAAAGGTTATGGAAAACGCTCCGAACTTGATGACTATCGCGTTACCAACCGTGGCGGCAAAGGGGTGAAGACCATGAATATCACCGACAAGACCGGCAAACTCGTGGCCATCAAGAATGTGAATGACTCCAACGATCTCATGATCATCAACCAGAGCGGTGTGACGCTCCGTCTGCCCGTATCGTCCGTGAGGGTGATGGGCCGTGCCACTCAGGGTGTGAAACTGATAGAGCTTTCCCGTCGCGGCGACACAATAGCCTCCGTATGCAAGGTGGATTCAGAGCCTGAAGAGGAAGTCGCTGAGGATGATATGACAGAAGTTTCACAGGAAACCCTCTCCCCTGATATGCAGGGAGAGGTGGCTCAGGACATCTCTGGGGAAGCAGTGGAATAAAAATTCCGGAATCAGCGTTATATTAGATAGGAATAACTAAAACAGACTGAATAATGAAAAAACTATTCACCATCGCTCTTTGCTTTGCCGCAGTCGGCACAATGAGCGCCCAGAAAAGCGTGGTTGACCAGGCTCAGAAACTTGCCGGCAAGGCCGACAAGGTTGCAGAGGCCCGCGCCCTGATTGAACAGGCCAAAAACAATCCGGAGACCTCCAGCGATGTCCAGACCTATTATGTGGCCGGGAAAATCGAGTTCGACGCCTACGACAATGCTCTCAAGAAGCAGATGATCAATCCCAACGACGAGAGCGTGAACCCTCTTGAAATGGCCGGGCAGCTCGTAAACGGCTACAAGGAGTTCGCCAAGGCTCTTCCCCTCGATTCAGTCCTCGATGCAAAGGGAAAGGTCAAGGCAAAGTATTCCAAGGATATGATCGGCAGGCTCAACGGTCACTTCAATGACTATTTCAATGCCGGAGGCACCTTCTACAATGCCCAGAAATATTATCCGGAGGCCTACGAGGCATTCATGATTTACGGAGATATGTCCAAGGCTCCGTACGCCACCAAGGCCATGCAGGAGATTCCCGACTCGGTCATCAACACCGCATACTTCAACGCCGGTCTTTCAGCATACGCCGGTAACGCTCTCAAGGAGAGTGCCGCCGCCTTCAGGAAGGCACGCCTCAACAACTCCGACAATCCCCAGAATTTTATCTACGAGATCGCATGCTGGCAGTTTATTGCCGGCAATGATTCCACGATGGAGAAAACTGCCGCTCGCGAGATAGAGGAAGTGGCACGCGCCGGAAAAGATAAATTCGGCATATCGCAGCCCATCTTCATGAACAATCTTGTGAACTCGCTCGTACTTGAGAACCGTATGGACGAGGCCGTGCAGCTTATTGCCGCAGAGATTGCCTCCCATCCCGACAATGCCGCGCTTTACGGACTTCGCGGATACGTCCTCGACAGAAAGGGCGACAATGCCGGCTCTGTAGCCGACTACCGCAAGGCTGCCGAAATGGCCGACGCCGATTTCGAGACTCTCAAGAATGCCAGCAAGAAGATTTTCAAGACAGGCACAGAAATATGGAACACCATAGAAGGCCCTCAGCCCGAGAAGAGAAATGACGTGAAGGTCAACTATTTCGAGGCTGCAAAGAAGATCGCCGAGAAAGCGAAGGCCATCAAAGCCGATGACAGCGACATCGATTACATCCTTGAGAATATAAACTACGCTCTCGAGACATATTTCAATTGATATTCTCCGGTAACACATATAATCCCGCCCCGCGAATCCATATTCCGGGGCGGGATTCTTTTGTTCATTTGGTAATATAAGGAATATTTCGTAATTTTGTCACCGGAACAGAGAATGGTTTGAATGGGGTGGAATTCCCCTGCAGTCCCGCTACGGTAACAGTCCGACCTGCCTTCTCGCACCTTACATAGATGTTTTTCCACGAGGATGAGAAAGCAAACGAGATTTCTTATGGCTTCCTTGATGGTACTCACCGAAGGAGCCTTTTTTTTGTGCCCTGCCTACGCCGACGCGAGGAAGGACACCATGGCTGTGGCGGAGAGAACACTTCAGCAGCTGGACGTTGTGGTTTCCGGTCGCGACAAACGGTTGCGTACGTCCACACCCTCCATATCGGTGGATGCCGAGAAGCTGAGGCTGTCGGGCACAACCGACATCTCGGATGCGATGAGACGGCTTCCGGGTGTCTATCTTCGCGACTATGGGGGTGCCGGAGGAATGAAGACCGTGTCGCTCCGCGGACTCGGATCGCAGCATACGGGAGTGATATATGACGGCATCATGCTCTCCGACGTGCAGACCGGTCAGGTGGATCTCTCCCGTTACAGTCTCACCGATATCGCTTCAATTACACTCAACGCCGGTGAGAACGACGATATCTTTCTGCCGGCACGCGCCTCTACATCATCCTCGACCATTGTGGTAAATACATTTTCCGACAGGGATTTTTTGAATCCGGCGCTCCGTCTTGACGCAAGAATGCGGATGGGCGCCTTCTCCATGTATAATCCGTATGTGAAAATCGGGAAAAGTATTGCTGAAAAATTCGTGATATCGGCCACAGCCGATTTTCTCTCTGCAAAAAACGACTATCCATACACGTTGGCTGGCGAAAACAGCAAGGAGAGTTACAGGAGGGAAAACTCGCAGATGAATGCCGGCAAGGCGGAGCTGGGCTGCTCCTGGCGTCCCACATCGTCCTCATCTTTCGCGGCAAAAATCTACTATTATGGAGCGGACCGCCATCTTCCCGGGCCGGCCTTGTATTACAACCCCGATAACAATGAGCGGTTAAGGGATGAGAACACCTTCGCACAGGCATCCTGCAGAACGCGCCTGTCAAGTGTGCTGTCGTTGCAGGGCAATGCAAAATTCAACTGGTCGCGGTCGCATTACACCGACCGTGACGAGGTTCATCCCGGCGGTCTTCTCGACCGGCTTTATTTTCAGCGTGAATATTATGCGGCCGCAGCGTTGCTCTATGCGCCTGTGCCGGGTCTGCAGCTCGACTACTCGGTGGACTGGGTTCTCAACAATCTGAATTCCACACAGCCTGACGATACGCGGCCATACCGTAACAGCATCCTGCAGATGATCGCCGCAAAATACAGATACAGATGGCTGTCGGTCACGGCCAAGGCTCTTTATTCAATATACATCAACAAGGCTGTGGCCGGTGAGGATGGCAAGAATGCGGGCCGTCTGTCTCCCTCTCTGGGTTTTTCATTCCAGCCGGTCGGGGACCGGCTGCTGTTTCTGCGCGCGTCTTATAAGAACATATTCAGGATGCCCACGTTCAACGAACTCTATTTCGATCATTACGGAAGCATCAATCTGAATCCTGAGATTACCGACCAGATTAACGCAGGAGTCACTTGGAGTCTGCCGGAGAACGGAGCGGTAGAGGAGATTACATTAACGTGCGACGGCTATCTGAATTTTGTCAAAAACAAGATCGTGGCAATTCCGTACAATATGTTTGTAAACCGGATGATGAATCTCGGCAAAGTGAGAGTGCTTGGCCTGGACGCCACGCTCAATTCCTCGTTGCGGCTAACTTCGCGGCAGCGGCTCATGCTGGCGGCGACATACAGTCTTCAGCGCGCGGCGCCGGTGACCGACCCCGCCATGTCCGACTGGATGAAGCAGCTTGCATACGTGCCGCTTAATTCCGGTTCCGGATCCGTGACATGGGACAATCCGTGGGTCACTGTCGGAGTCAGCGCTTCCGGCTGCTCGTCGCGCTATACCACAAACGAAAATATCCCGGGAACAAGATTGCCCGGTTATATGGAGTTGAATTTCACCGTTCAGCATATATTTCAGTTCCGGGGACACATTCTGGAATTGCGTGCGGACCTGATCAATGCGCTTGATACACGCTATGAGCTTGTGGCTCGTTATCCCATGCCTGGAAGGTCCTGGCAGGCGTCGCTGGCGTTCAGGCTGTAGTGAGCGGCGCTTAATCAAAACCGATAACAAACAAATACAAGATAGAAATTTCAGTAACAACAAACTTAAACAATGAAAAATTACAAGAAAATCATGCTGCCGGCCTTCATCATGGCCTTGGCTCTGGCTTCATGTGAGAAGAGTGACAAAGAACCGTGGAATCCCGATGCTCCTACCATTTCCAACGGAGCATACGTGCTGAACCAGGGCAACTCGTACAATCACATTGAAGGCTCTCTCAATGTGATAGACTACACGAATTTCACGTCGTCGCTGTCTGTATTCAAAGGTGCCAACGGGCGTACGCTCGGTGACACCCCGCAGTGCGGTGTGGCTTACGGTACAAAGCTGTATATCGGCATGAACGATTCGCACACCATAGAGATTGTGGACCGCTCAAGCTATAAGTCACTGAAGCAGATCCGTCTCGATGATGTGGAATTCAAAGGAAAATCTCCCCGCTCAATGGTTGCAAACGACGGATTTGTCTATATCTCCATGTTCGAGGGATATGTGGCTAAGCTCGACACTCTCTCTGCCGCCATTACAGCCGAGGTCAAGGTCGGTCCCAATCCGGAGGTAATATGTCTTCACAAAGGAAATCTGTACGTTCCTAATTCCGACGGTAACAACTATATGGTTGGATATGGCAAGACAGCTTCTGTGATAAATGTGGATTCCTTTACGGTGACCGATACGTTCGAGACCGGTCTAAATCCGTATCAGTTCTTCAGCGACGGCAACAATCTTTTCCTTCTCTGCCGCGGAGATTACGGCGCAACGCCCAGCATGCTCTATGCCATTGATTCGGACCTGAAGGGAAAGGAGATCGCCAAAGCCACACTTGCCGGTTATGGCGCAGGCAAGCTTTACTTTGTGGATCAGCCATATCCCGTGACCACCGAAAATGCCGATTATAAGATTTACGACACAGCTTCCGGCAAGATCACAGACTGGAAAATCGAACGTCCCGACTATGCGTCGGCCATTGCAGTCGACGAGTTGTCCGGTAAACTCCTTATCTCTTCCTATAAGCTCAAGACATACGTGAACCCGGATGGAAGTTCGTCGACAGGAGCGGATTATGACGCTCCGGGCTATGTGAACGTGTACAATTCATCAAGCTATTCATTCGAGAACAAATATGGAGTGGGATCCGGTCCCGCTTGTATCTTCTTCAACTCGAAATAAGATTGACGCGCATTCACTTTGCGCGTGAAATATGAATAAGGAATATTTTTGAGACAGACTGTACCGTCCCGCTGCGAACTTTCACAGCGGGACGGTTGTTTTATTATTGGTGGTTTTCATAAGAATCCACATACTTTTTTAAATATATAAAGCTATGAAATACAGCCAGCCAAGACTCCCTTATCCTGTTGATGCCCTTCAGCCCGTAATATCGGCGAGGACTATCGATTTTCATTACGGCAAGCATGAAAAAGCCTATATCGACACACTCAATTCGCTGATAGAAGGCACGGAATTTGCCGACATGCCGCTCGAAGAGATTATAGTCAAGAGCGAAGGGAAACTTTTCAATAATGCCTCCCAGGCCTGGAATCACATATTCTATTTCTTCCAGTTCGCGCCCGATGGGCTCAAGGAGCCAGCCGGACGGCTGAGAGAGAAAATCGACGGGCAGTTCGGCAGTTTCGAAGAATTCAAGAAGAAATTCGAGGAGGCAGGAGCGACACTGTTCGGATCCGGATGGGTGTGGCTCTCCTGCGATGACAAGGGTGAACTCTATATCACCCAGGGCGGAAATGCCTCCAATCCGATGACCGACGGACTACGTCCGCTGTTGACATTCGACGTCTGGGAACATGCCTATTACCTCGATTATCAGAACAAGCGTGCCGACTATCTGCACCGCCTCTGGGACATAGTGGACTGGGATATAATCGGAATAAGATATAGCTGAAAATGCTTTTCTGCAGAGTTGCGCGGAAAAATCTTCGTCAGACAGGTTTTGTCAATACGGATGCGTAATTTCCGGCAATAATTGTTAATTTTGTGCAAAAATCGGTTTTGCGCCATTTTTTCGCGGTTCACGCGATAAAAATGGCGTGAAATTTGTTATCAGAGTATATCGCTACTTTTAATAGAGGGTGTCCTCTCTTTATCACAATTTTAATACAAACTATAAAAATAAAAAACTTCATAGAATGTCTAACCTCTCGACAACCGTGATTGATGCGATACAGGACAAAAAAGGAAGACGCATCACGGAAATCGATCTTTCCCCGATAGAATCTGCTCCGGCTTCCGGATTCGTGATATGCGAGGGCAATTCCACCTCCCAGGTGTCGGCAATCGCCGACAACATCCGGGAAGAAGTCTACAGGCAGAAGGGCCTGAAGCCATACAATTACGACGGATACCGAAATTCACAATGGATTGTGATCGATTACGGAACTCTGATGGTCCACATCTTTCTTCCCGATGTAAGGGAATATTACAATATAGAGGACCTCTGGAGCGATGCTGGAATCACGCATATTCCGGATCTCGACTGACACAAATCGCATTAAACCCTTAAAGCAACGACCTAATGAGCATCATGCCACCTAAAAAGAATAAGAATAAAAATAATAATCAGGGTAAACGTCCGCTGTTTTCCATGTATTGGATGTATGGCCTGATAATAATGTCGCTTCTCGCGCTGTACTATTTTCAGGACGGCTCGCAGACCAAGAATGTCGACTGGACGCAGTTTGAGTCCGCGGCGCTGAAGGGAGACATCAGCAAGATTGAGATTTTTCCCGAGCAGCGCATGGCAGAGGGATTTCTGACCGAGAAGGCCGCGAAGAAGCATAATTTCAATATCCAGGCCGGCATTCAGGGAGAAATGAAGCTGAAGACCACCATACCTTCTTCCGATAAAATACAGGAGAAGATCGATGCATGGAACGCCGCCCTCATAGCGGAGGGAAAGCCTGAGATACAAGTGAATTACGAGAAGGGAAGCGACCTGATGAAGATTTTCTGGTACTTCGGTCCCGTAATACTCATATTCGTATTCATGTACTTCATGTCGAAACGTATGACTGCGGGTCCGGGCGGTGGCGGAATTTTCAATGTCGGCAAATCGAAAGCCACCGTATTTGACAAAAACAACGGTGCCAACGTGACATTCAAGGATGTGGCGGGTCTGCACGAGGCGAAAGTCGAGATCGAAGAGATAGTGGAGTTCCTCAAGAATCCGCAGCGGTATACTGAACTTGGAGCTAAGATTCCGAAGGGAGCGCTTTTGGTAGGTCCTCCCGGAACCGGCAAGACCCTTCTTGCGAAGGCTGTGGCCGGAGAGGCGGACGTGCCGTTCCTCTCCATGTCCGGATCCGATTTCGTAGAGATGTTTGTCGGCGTCGGAGCCGCGAGGGTCCGTGACCTGTTCAAACAGGCCAAAGAGAAAGCGCCGTGCATCGTGTTCATCGACGAGATCGATGCAGTGGGCAGGGCCAGAGGCCGCAATCCGAACATGGGCAGCAACGACGAGCGTGAGAATACGCTGAACCAGCTGCTTACTGCCATGGATGGATTCCAGAGCAACAATGGTGTGATATGTCTCGCCGCCACCAACCGTGCAGATATGCTCGACAAGGCTCTGTTGCGTCCTGGACGTTTCGACCGCCAGATTTATGTCGACCTTCCCGAACTCACGGACCGCGAGGAGATATTCAATGTGCATCTCCGCAATATCAAGTGCAACAGCAGGCTTGATGTCGAGAAGCTGGCCCGGCAGACTCAGGGATTTTCAGGTGCAGACATTGCCAATGTCTGCAACGAGGCGGCTCTTATCGCCGCGCGCAACAATAAGGATTCCGTCGATTGGGACGATTTCATGTCGGCCATCGACCGCATAGTCGGCGGTCTCGAGAAGAAATCTCGCGTTATCACCGACGAGGAGAAACTGGCAATCGCCACTCATGAGGCGGGTCATGCCACCATTACATGGATGATAAAGTATGGAAATCCTCTGGTAAAGGTGACTATCGTGCCTCGCGGACGTGCTCTCGGTGCAGCCTGGTATGCTCCCGAAGAGAGACAGATAATACCCACCCAGGCTCTTCTCGACACAATGTGCGGGCTGCTTGGCGGCCGTGCGGCGGAGGATGTATTCCTTGGCGAAGTAGGTACTGGTGCAAGCGACGATCTGGAGAAATGCACCAAGATCGCCCGTTCGCTCGTGCTCGTTTATGGAATGAGCGATAAACTGCCGAATCTCAATTACAACGACTCGACGGGTCAGGACATGGGCTTCACCAAACCCTATTCGGAAGAGACTGCAGAAATAATAGACTCCGAGGTGAAGCGGATTGTCAACGAGCAATATGAACGAGCTAAGGAGATTCTGCGGAAATATGCACGCCAGCACAACGAGATACGCGATTTGCTGGTACAGCATGAGGTAATCTATCACGACGATGTGGAGAAGATTCTCGGCAAGCGTCAGTGGAAATCGCGCACCGATGAGATTCTGGAAATCAACCGCAAGGAGAATCCTCCGCGAATTGAAGGACCTGTGTCGGCGGATGACACCGAAGGCGACGGAACTCCACCGCCGTTTATTCCGAAGGAAGGGTGATGTTGAAAGTCAGCCCTCCTGACTGATTGATCACAACGTGGATGTCACCCCCGTGCCAAAGCACGGCGTTCTTGACGATAGCAAGGCCGAGTCCAGTCCCCCCGAGGCTTCTGGACCGGCCTTTTTCCAGTCGGTAGAACCGCTCGAAGAGATGGGGAATATGGACGGCAGGTACTCCGCATCCGTCATCTGAGACAGAGATTAGCTGTTTGCCGCCGTCAAGCTTGATTGTTTTGAGTTGGATATGTCTGCATCCCGAATACCTGATGGCATTGTCTATGAGGTTATGGAATACCGACATCATGAGGGATGCGTTTCCGTTTACCGGCGAAGTCCCTTTGACTCCGTTCTGAATGGCGACTCCCTTTTCCGCCGCTATTATCTCGAAGTCGGCGCATGCCGCCGCGGCGATCTGATCGATGTCCACTTTCCCGCGTACTATGGCGTCACCGCCGTAGTCCATTCTGGTGATCAGTGACACATCCGACAGCAGACTGCCAAGCCTTTCACAAGCAGCCCCGGCGCCGGCAAGGAATTTCAGCCGCTTCTCCGGTTCCATGTCGGGGTGGTTTATCAGCGTTTCGATGCAGGCCCTGATCGATGCGACCGGTGTCTTCAGTTCATGATTGATGTTGTTGGTGAGCTGATGCTTGATTCTTATTTTGTCGCGTTCCTCACGCAAGGCTATCTTATGCTGGGCGTCGCGGTCGTAAAGTGCCTTCTGCAATCGTGAATACAAGAGGACTATATGGTTGGAGATGTTGCCGAGTTCATCGTCGGGAAAGGGTTCTGTGTCGAAGAAACTTTCTCCTCTTTCCGCTTTCTCGGCAAATTCATTCAGACGTTCCACATTGCGTCCGAGTCTTCGGGTGGCAAAAAAGCCGATTATGCACATTACGGCGGTAACAGCCGACATGAACCACAGAAACGCATAGTCGGCGGCAAGCAGCTGATGGAGCGATACAGAATAGGGAACAGCCGTTCGTATCACATATCTGTCGGTTGCGCGGGCTGAGTAAAAGAAATTCTTTCCGGTACTCTCGCTGTGCCGGCGCAGATCGAAACCGGTACCGTTCCTTAAGGCATCCCTTACCTCCTTGCGTGAAAGATGATTGGTCTCCGGTAAAGAATCGACGAAGTTGTCGTACATCAGGCGACCGTTTCGCGAAATCAGGCTTATCCTAAGTTCGGGAAAGCCGGTCTTTATGGCTGCGACGGTTTCACCGATGCTCTTTCCCTCGGCCATGCCGGCAAGAATCTCCTCATTAAGCACCTGCAGACGCGAGTCCATTTCATCGGCCTTGAATTCCTTCTCTCTGTGATATTGGAATATGGCGAAACAGCCGAGCAGAAAGAGGGAATATATCACAAGCGAACCGTATAGTCGCTTGTGATAGGATATCTTAAACCTGAAACCCATAGCCATACCCTGACCGGGTTACAATATTCTTTCCATAAGTTCCTATCTTGGAGCGGAGACGCGTGATGTTGACATCGACTACGCGGTCAACCACCACCACCTGCTCCGGCCATATTCTGGAGAGCAACTCCTCTCGGGTGAATATTTTTCCTTTATTGGCAATCATCAGAGAGAGAATCTCAAATTCCTTTTTAGGCAGTTTAATTTCATTGCCGTCCACAACACACATTTTGCTTTCCGGATAGACTTTAAGTCCCTTGTGTTCGAGTGCTGGCTGATTTTCCTTGTTTTCCGGCGGTACGGTGCGTCGAAGCACGGCTCGGATGCGTGCCAGTACGTTTCGGATGGAATAAGGCTTGGTGATGTAATCATCGGCACCGAGATCAAGTCCGTCCACCATTTCCTGCTCCGTGTCGCGGGCCGTGCAGAAGATTATTGGTATGGATTTAGTGTCTTCCCGGCTCTTGATTATTTTTGCCAGTTGTGTTCCGCTTATGTCTCCCATCATCACGTCAAGAATGAAGAGCGAATAAGAACTCAGGTCAAGAGCCAGAGCCTCTTCCGCACTGTATGCCACATCCGCTTCGAACCCCTCCTCCTCTATGTTGAAACGAAGAGCCTCGCAAAGCGTCTCTTCGTCATCCACTATCAGTATCCGCGCCAAGCGCTCCTTTTCCTTATTTTCCTCCATTGTCTTCAGGTATGTCTCGTTTACAACTTTACAATATATGTAGAACTTTCTACACGTGTAGAGCCCCGAATCCTTCACGCCACAAAATTAACAAATTTATGTTGTAAATCAGTTTAGTTTTTGTGTAAAAATCATATCATATATGGTCTGTCGGTTTTCGGTATATCGGTCGGCCTGTGTATGCGGGCCATATCATAACCGCGATATTGACATTATCCGAAGGAAAAGGTCTAAAATATGGTTAAAAGTCCATTAAAAATCGGGATGGAGGAATGCTGATTGAAAATTAATTGTTAATTTTGTGGAAATATACGATATAGGATAGAAGAAAGGATAGAAGATGAAATATGTAGGCGCACATGTGAGCGCGGCCGGCGGGGTTTCAAACACTCCTCTCGCGGCCGCGGAGATAAATGCAAAGGCCTTCGCTCTTTTCACAGGATCGAGCGCGCGTTGGGTATCCAAAGCTATATCCGACGAGGAAGCGGATCTGTTCCGCCGTAATTGCGCTCTCTACGGTTATGCTCCCGAAGTGATACTTCCTCATGATAATTTTCTGATAAATCTCGGTAGTCCGGACTCAAAGAAACTTGCCATGTCCCGCAAGTCATTCCTTGATGAAATGAAGCGGTGTGAACAATTAGGACTCCGTATGTTGAATTTCCATCCCGGAAGTCATCTCAATCAGATGGACGAGGATGGGTGTCTGGACCTTATAGCGGAAAGCATCAATATCACACTCGACAAGACAGAGGGAGTGACCGCAGTGCTTGAATCCACGGCAGGTCAGGGTTCCAACCTCGGATTCCGTTTCGAGCAGCTTGCAAGAATCATTTCCGGAGTGGAGGACAAGAGCCGTATCGGTGTATGTGTCGACACCTGTCATTCGCATTCGGCAGGCTATGATTTCGTTTCGGAGGAGGGCTACAGAGAGGCCTGGAAAGAATTCGACGAGACGATAGGTTCAGAGTATCTTCGCGCACTGCATCTCAATGACAACAAGCGGAGCCTCGGGTCACGGATCGACAGGCATGAAAAGATAGGAGAGGGGTCGCTCGGTCTCGAGTTTTTCAGAAGACTGATGAACGATCCGCGCTTCGACGACATGCCTCTGATATTGGAAACTCCCGAGCCCGATATCTGGAAACATGAGATAGAGCTCCTTTATTCGTTGCAAACACTCTCTTAAAGTACAAACATAAAAAGCTTAAAATCAATATATGAAAACTAAGCCGGACCTGAGTTTCTGGAAGCTGTGGAACCTTTCATTCGGTTTCTTCGGAGTACAGATAGCATACGCGCTCCAGAGCGCGAACGTTTCAAGGATATTCACCACAATCGGAGCCGATCCTCATGACCTGAGTTATTTCTGGATCCTTCCTCCGTTGATGGGACTTATAGTGCAGCCGATAGTGGGAATACTCAGCGACCGCACATGGAACCGTTTCGGGCGTCGCCTTCCCTGGCTGATCGGCGGAGCGATAGTGGCCGTGATCGTGATGTGTCTGCTCCCAAATGCCGGAAGTTTCAGTTTCACGGTGTCGAGCGCTATTCTGTTCGGACTGATGTCTCTTATGCTTCTCGACACATCCATCAACATGGCCATGCAGCCATTCAAGATGCTTGTGGGCGATATGGTCAACGAGAAACAGAAAGGTCTGGCCTATTCCATCCAGAGTTTTCTCTGCAATGCGGGATCGGTAGTGGGATTCATCTTTCCGATACTCCTCATGTGGCTTGGTATCAAGAATGTGGCTCCCGCAGGAGTTGTTCCGGATACGGTGATATGGTCATTCTATATCGGAGCGGCTATTCTGTTGCTTTGCGTGATTTATTCGCTTGTTAAAATCAGGGAATGGCCTCCGAAACTCTACAACGAGTACAATGGCATAGACGAGTCTGCGGACAAGAAGCAGAGTGCGAATATAGTCACATTGCTCCGCAAGGCTCCGACAACATTCTGGACAGTAGGTCTGGTTCAGTTCTTCTGCTGGTTCGCCTTCCTGTTCCTTTGGACATACGCCACCAATACCGTAGCATTCAAGGCATTTGACACTCCGGCGGTGGAAAGCTACACCGGTCTTGCCTATGAGGATCAGAAAATCGAATCGAAAAATGTAGTGGTCAACGATTCCATCCTCATACTCAGTCACGGCACGAAGATGGTGTCGGGCGTTAGTGTCAATGGTGTGTACTATCCCGCGGCCACAGTGGTGGCCAACGGCAACGACACAATAGTCAGGGATCATGCTGTGGTCCTTGACGAATCTGGTGTCGCCAAAGTATCGTTTTCTTCCGGGATGTCCGGTGTAGCTGCAATTGATGTTGACGGCAGGAGGATTCCGGAGAGCGGAAGCGTGGAAATATCCGATTATCTTTCGCGAATGCAGGGGCCCGTCAAGGTTTCCACCGCCGATATCGTGGCCCGCTCTTCCGACGGTTCTCTCTCTCTGGAGGATGCCGCCAACTATGAGATATCAGATGTGGCGAAGTGCCGGTATGTGTCTAAGACAGTGCTCAATGCCGCGTCGCCTGAATATAATGAGGCCGGCAACTGGCTTGGACTCCTCTATGCTGTACAGGCTCTCGGGTCTGTGGCATGGGCCGTGGTTCTTCCGCGCTTCAAAAGCCGCAAATTCTCTTATACGCTCAGTCTGCTGCTCGGCGCGGCCGGTTTCATAATGACCGGATTGATCACCAGCCAGTATCTGCTCTTCGTGGCATTCATCCTGATAGGATGCGCGTGGGCCGCAATGCTTGCATGGCCCTTCACTATCCTTACAAACTCGCTGAGAGGCGGCAACATCGGAGCATACCTCGGACTTTTCAACTGCACGATATGCGTGCCGCAGATTGTCGCCGCTCTTGTCGGAGGATGGATTCTGTCGATGCTCAGCGCGCCCGGTGAGCTGGCGCCCGAGTACCTGATGATGCTCGTGGCCGGAATCTCTCTTGTGATAGGCTCTGTCTGCGTGTTCTTCATAAAAGAGGGAAGCGGAGACAACAAGCCGCAGGAAACGCCTGTGGAAAGCGAAAACATTTAACCGCAAGTGCGGTTAAAACGATATGTACCCTTAAAACGTTAGGCACGGATAAAGCGTTATAAATGTATGGAACAGGAAGAGAAACAGCGGCAGCTGGATCTGCGTTATCTGCGGATGGCGGCAATATGGAGCGAAAATTCATATTGCGAGCGGCGAAAGGTAGGAGCGCTGATTGTCAAGAACAAGATGATAATATCGGACGGCTTTAACGGCACGCCTTCCGGATTCCCCAATGTATGTGAGTCGGAAGATGGGGTTACGTTGCCGTATGTGCTTCATGCCGAGGCAAATGCCATAACAAAAGTGGCACGTAGCAACAACTCCAGCGAGGGAGGCACGCTGTACGTATCCACAAGCCCCTGCATGGAATGTTCCAAACTGATTATCCAGGCAGGCATAAAAAGAGTGGTATTTTCAGAATTGTACAGGATTACCGATGGCCTTGAGCTTCTTGAGAAGGCAGGTATCGAGGTGGTCCATATTCCAATGGATAAATGAGAAATATCTATAAGGCTCTTCTCCCGATGATTCTGGCCATAGGCATTGTCGGGGGAATATTCATCGGCAAATACGTGGCCGACATCCAGCTGAGTCCGGAAGAGCAGAAACTGCGCACCATTCTCGGGCTCATCAGGGAGCAATATGTCGACGAGATAGACATCGACTCGCTTATGGAGAAATCCATACCCGATATGCTTGCGTCGCTCGATCCCCATTCGGCTTATATACCAAAGTCTGAACTTACGATGACCAATAATGAGCTCGAGAGTTCATTCGGAGGCGTGGGAGTATCGTTTCAGGTAATCAACGATACGGTAACCGTAGTCGAGGTGGTTTCCGAGGGTCCTGCCGAAAAGGTAGGGATGCTGGCAGGCGATCAGATTCTGACAGCCAACGGCAAGAACCTGACCGGTCAGGGAATAACATCGGAGGATGTCTTTTCCACCCTGCGGGGCAAGGAGGGAACAAAAGTGAGGCTTAAAGTGAAACGCCGCAGTTCCCGCAAGCCGCTGGAGTTCGAGGTGACCCGTGGCGAGATTCCTTCGAAAAGCGTGGATGTAACTTACATGACAGGAAAAGACACCGGTTATATACGTGTAAGCAAGTTCGCGCGCAACACATACAACGAGTTTCTCGAGGCACTTGCCGACCTGAGATTCCGTGGTGCGAAGAAATTTGTTGTCGATCTCCGGGGAAATTCCGGTGGATTCATGGATCAGGCGATCTACATGGCCAACGAGTTCCTTCCAGCAGGCAGGATGATAGTGTACACCAAAGGTCGACGCCCTGAAAACGAGACAATGGCGATAAGCGACGGCAACGGTCAGTTCCGGAATTCGGAAATTGTTGTGCTTACCAACGAATTCTCAGCGTCAGCATCCGAGATTTTTGCGGGAGCTATCCAGGACAACGACCGTGGACTCGTGATAGGCCGGCGAACGTTCGGCAAAGGGCTTGTGCAGAACCAGACAATGCTCCCCGACAGTTCGGCGATACGTCTGACAGTGGCGCGTTATTTCACCCCTTCCGGACGTTCCATCCAGAAAGAATACAGGCGGGGTAAGGACGGCAAGTATGAGATGGACATCATGGACCGGTATTCGCACGGTGAATTTTATTCGCAGGACAGCATAAAACTTGACAAAAGCAAGGAATTCATCACCGAGGGAGGCCGCAAGGTATACGGAGGCGGCGGAATCATGCCCGATGTCTTTGTGCCCGAGGATACCACCGGATATACTTCTTATTACATAGAGGCGATGAACAATAGCCATGTTCTGAATTTCGCACGTTCGATGGCCGATACTTACCGTCCGCTGATGAAGGAGAAGACTCTGGACAACATGATGCGCATCATTCCGCGGGATGATACGCTGCTGAATAACTTCGTGCAATATGCGGCACGCAACGGCCTTCCGGCCCGGTGGTACTACATCAACCAATCGCGTGCTTTGTTGTTGAATCAGTTGAAGGCGGTGTTGGCGCGTGATCTTGTGGGCTTCGACGCTTACATAATGGTGTTGAACGAGAAAGACCCTGCGTTGCATAAGGCGCTCGATGCGCTCGAGTCCGGAAAATCGCCTGTAAATATTGTTCCCGAAAAGAAACCTTAATTATATGGAAAAGATAGATTTGAGAAGAAAAGTCAAGGCTCTTCGCTCCATGCTGCTCGAGACAGAGCGCATACGGGCGGCCGAAGAGGTATTTGCGAGGCTGGAGCAGACGGCCGCGTTCATGATGTCCGAAAGGATACTGATGTATCATTCGCTCCCCGATGAATTGCCCACGCTGAATTTCCTGCGTAAGTGGAGCGATCGGAAGAAGTTCTATCTTCCCAGGGTAAACGGCGTGAATCTCGACATACTTCCTTACGACGAGCAGCGTCTCGAATTGGGAGCGTTCCATATAGAGGAACCGACCGGCAACGATACCGTTGACATAAGTCATATAGAATTGATTGTGGTGCCGGCCGTTGCATTCGACCGCAAGGGAAACCGCCTCGGCAGAGGCAAAGGATACTACGATCGTCTGCTTGCCGGATCAAAGGCGACAAAAGTCGGTGTGGGTTACGAATTCCAGCTCTTCGGAGAGATTCCAGCCGAGCCCCACGATATCCGAATGGATATGGTGATCACGCAGTCCGCGACATTTATCGTCGATAAGAATAATAAATAGTTTCAGATATAAGTTTTTTTTGTTAAATTTGCATGAAACCGCAGGAATGAGGGATTATAATAATCAAACCTTAAAATATACAAAAAACTGATGATGAAACCGTATGTAGTAGGCATAGACATAGGAGGAACCAACACGGTATTCGGGATTGTAGATGCCAGAGGCCAGGTTGTGGCGAGCGATTCTATCAAGACGATGAAGCACGCGGACTTCGACGATTATGTGGATGAACTTCATGACAATCTCTCGCGGCTTCTTAAAGCCAACGAGATGGAGGACAAGATCCAGGGCATAGGAATCGGAGCACCCAACGGAAATTACTATACCGGCGAGATTGTCAATCCGCCGAATCTGCCGTGGGGCCCGAGGATTCCTCTCGCGGAGAAAGTGAGCAAGGCGTTCAACGGTATTCCGGTGGCTGTGACCAACGACGCCAATGCCGCCGCCCTGGGCGAGATGACATACGGCGCCGCCCGCGGTATGAAAGACTTCATCATGATAACTCTCGGCACCGGTGTCGGTTCCGGTATCGTGATCAACGGTCAGCTTGTATATGGCTCCGACGGATTCGCCGGAGAGCTCGGACACGTGATTGTGAAGCGCAACAACGGACGTATCTGCGGTTGCGGACGTACCGGTTGCCTCGAGACTTATTGCTCGGCTACCGGTGTGGCCCGTACCGCACGCGAATTCATGGAAATCCGCAAGGAACCTTCCCTGCTCCGTGATCTTCCGCCTGAAGAGATCACATCCAAGGATGTCTACGATGCCGCTGTGGCAGGAGACAAGATTTCCAAAGAAATTTTCGAATATACGGGCAAGATCCTCGGCGAGGCTTTCGCCGACATGATAGTATTCTCCAGCCCGCAGGCAATCATCCTTTTCGGAGGCCTGGCGAAGAGTGGAGAAATGCTTCTCAAACCGGTCAAGGAGGCTCTCGACAAAAACGTATTCCCCGTCTTCAGGGGAAAGACTAAGATTCTTCTTTCGGAATTGAAGGAAAGCGATGCCGCGGTGCTCGGCGCTTCAGCCCTTGGATGGGAGGCCCAGTATCGCTATGAGGCCAAACTTCCCGTACAGGAGGAGTCCGAGTTGCCTGCAACAGAGGTAAAGCCATAAGACATACCGCCTCCGCCACTCCATGAAGCAGTTGAATCATGGAATGTGAACGAGATAAAATAAAGCTCCGTGAACCTCGCTGGTCACGGAGCTTTATTTTTCTCAGTCGAATATGGCATCCCAGTCTTTCCAGACGGGATCGTAACCGGCTTTCCGGATGGCCCTCTCCACTTCCGAGGGAGTGCGTTCATCGGTAACCTCAAACTGTTCGAGCGCGTCAGGGCAGGAGGCATATCCTCCAGGCTCAGTCTGGCTGCCGGCGCTTACCGAGGTCACTCCGAGTGTCATCATGTTGTTGCGGAACTCCGGCTTCTCCCGCGTCGAATACGAGATGTCGATGTCGTGATCGAAGATTCTGAACGCAAACGTGACCCGGGCAAGCTCACGGTCACTCATAATCACTTTGGGCTGATATCCGCTTTCCGAAGGGCACATTCTTGGGAAATTCACCGAATATCTGGTACGCCAGTATTTCTTCTGGAGATAGCGCAGATGCCTTGCCATCAGAACCAGATCGCCGCGCCAGTCCTCAAGTCCGATGAGCACACCCATGCCGATTTTGTGAACTCCGGCTTCTCCCATACGGTCAAACCCGTTGAGCCGCCACTCATAGATGCTCTTCATGCCCTGAGGATGGTACTTCCTGTAAGCCTGACGGTGATAGGTCTCCTGGAAACATACCACTCCGTTAAGTCCGGCATGGGTGAGGCGTTCATAGAGCGCCGACTTCATTGGCATGACCTCGAGAGTGAGATTATGGAAATATGGGCGGCATACGCCAAGCACCTTTTCGAGATAATCCACACCGCACACCGACGGATACTCTCCCGACACGATAAGAAGGTTCTCGAAGGGGCCGAGCTTTTTGATCGCTTCGCATTCGGCCTTGATCTCATCGAGCGTCAGGGTGGTGCGGGAGAACGGATTGTCATGGTTGAAACCGCAGTACACGCACTTGTTGGTGCACATGTTCGACACATACATCGGTATGTAGAGCGAAATTGTCTTTCCGAAGCGTTCCCGTGTGAAGCGGCGGCTCAGTTCCGCCATGCGTTCAAGACACGAATCGGCTGCCGGCGAAATCAGCACTGCGAATTCCTCCGGAGTGAGGGGCTTCACATTGCGTTCGGCTTTGGCGAGCACCCTGCGCACATCGGCTTCAGTAGCCTCTTCTACAAGCCGGACTTGTTCATCCCAGTCGTAACGGTCTATTTCGTCGGCGAAACCGTGACCGAAAACGGCATCTGGCGAAGGATCAGACTTCTTGATTGCAGCTGGATTTTTTACCGAATCAGTCATTGTCGGAATTTATTGCCGATGACTTGCAGTCCTCGGCGATGTTCTGCGAAATTCTCATGGCACAGAAGTTGGGACCGCACATTGTGCAGAATTTGTCGTCGGCATCCTGGGCTTCGCGCCGTGCGTCGAGGTAATACTTCTTTGCGCGTTCGGGATCGAGCGAAAGATTGAACTGGTCCTTCCAGCGGAATTCATAGCGGGCTTTGCTCAAGGCGTTGTCCCGGATTTCAGCTCCTGGGAACTGCTTCGCGAGATCGGCGGCATGCGCCGCGATTTTGTATGCTATGACGCCCTCGCGAACGTCGGAGAGGGTCGGGAGCGCAAGATGTTCCTTCGGGGTCACATAGCATATCATGGCGGTGCCGAGCCATGAGATTATTGCGGCTCCGATGGCCGAGGTGATATGGTCGTAACCCGGCGCGATATCGGTTGTGATCGGTCCGAGCGTATAGAACGGGGCGCTGTCACACTCCTTTATCTGCTTCTCCATGTTCTCGCGGATCTTGTGCATGGGCACATGGCCCGGACCTTCCACGATTACCTGCACATCATGTTCCCATGCCTTGCGCGTGAGCTCCCCGAGTACTTCGAGTTCGAGGAACTGTGCCCGGTCGTTGGCATCGTGGCCTGAACCGGGGCGCATTCCGTCGCCGAGTGATACCGCAACATCGAATTTGTTGAGAATCTCGCAGATCTCGTCGAAATGGGTGTAGAGGAAACTCTCCTCGTTGTGCAGCACGCACCATTGTGTCATTATTGAGCCGCCTCTCGACACGCATCCGGTGAGCCGCTGTTCGACAAGTTGCGCGTGTTCCCGGAGCACACCCGCATGGATAGTGAAATAATCCACTCCCTGCTCACACTGCTCGATGAGTGTGTCACGGTAGATTTCCCATGTGAGGTCCTGAACACGTCCGTTGACCTTTTCCAAAGCCTGGTAGATGGGTACGGTTCCCATTGGGACCGGACAGTTGCGGATGATCCATTCGCGGGTTTCGTGAATGTTGTCGCCGGTAGAGAGATCCATCAGCGTATCGCCTCCCCAGTAACAGCTCCATACCGCTTTTGCCACCTCTTCCTCGATTCCGGACGAGAGCGCGGAATTGCCGATATTGGTATTCAGCTTGCAGCGGAACTTGCTTCCGATCACCATCGGCTCGGCCTCGGGGTGATTGATGTTGGAAGCTATGATGGCGCGTCCGGCTGCCACCTCTTCGCGGACAAATTCCGGAGTTATATGGCTTTTCACGCCTTTGGCGGCGCATTCGGCATTCTCTCGGATTGCCACATACTCCATTTCGGGAGTCACAATGCCCTTGCGGGCATAATGCATCTGAGTGACGCGATGACCTTCTTTGGCGCGACGGGGACGGTGGGCCACCGGGAATCTGATCGCGTCGAGTTCGCGGCAATCGCGCCGCATACGGCCGTAGTCGCTCGTGATGTCCGGCAGTTCCTCTGTATCTTCACGGTCCAGCACCCATTGCATCCTGTCACGGGGTAGACCGCGGTTGATGTCGATTTCAACATTACGGTCGGTGTAAGGGCCAGAAGTATCGTATACAACCACGTCTTCATTCGGATACTCCACGCGTTTGCCGTTCTCAATCTTCACTGTAGGGTATTGCCTGATTTTGCGCATGGCTACATTGACACCTGGAAGATTGCCTTTCACATATATTTTTTCCGAATTCGGATATTCAGAAACGTCTATATTATCGATTTTCATACTTTAAGAATTAATCAGTCTAAAAAAGCGGTAAGGGCGCTCGTGGCCTGGGCAGAGCGGGAGACAGTGCCGAGTCCGGCATTGAACGCGTCTCTGCCGGCACGAACGGCATCCCTGAAGGCCATCGCCATGAGTACCGGGTCTCCGGACACGGCTATGGCAGTGTTGACGAGCACGGCGTCGGCACCCATCTCCATCGCCTCGGCGGCATGTGACGGGGCGCCGAGGCCTGCGTCGACCACCACGGGAACCGAAGACTGCTCGATGATAATCTCCAGCATATCGCGGGTGACCAACCCCTTGTTGGTCCCGATAGGGGCGGCAAGCGGCATCACTGCCGCCGTTCCCGCTTCCTCGAGCAATTTGCACAGGACGGGATCAGCCTGGATATACGGAAGGACGATGAAACCGTCCTTTGCAAGCTCCTCTGTCGCTTTTAAAGTCTCGACAGGGTCGGGCATGAGATATTTGGGGTCCGGATGAATTTCGAGTTTGATAAAGTTCGTTTCGAAAATCTCACGGCTCATCTGCGCTGCGAGTACAGCCTCCTTCGCATTCCGGACCCCCGAAGTGTTGGGAAGAAGCTGCACATGTTCGCGATTGATGTGGGTGAGCATGTCGTCGGTGGCCTCGTTCATCATGTTGACGCGCTTCATTGCCACTGTTATCATCTGGGATTCAGAAGCTTTTATGGCTTCCTGCATTACATCGGGCGACGGAAATTTCCCAGTGCCCACAAAGAGGCGGGATGTGAATTTTCGGTCTCCGATTTCTAATATGTCGTTCATTATCTGTGTATTCAAGTTTCGCAAAATTGAAACTTGCGAAAGGTTTATCTTTTATGATTTGTAAAGATTTATTCTTATTCCCGGTCGGAAGGCATGAATGGCTTCAGCAATTCAAGGAAATGGGCGGCAGCTTCTTTGATGTCGGATGCGAATGCGATAGCGCCGCTAACGGCCAATCCGTTGATTCCGCTTTCCATCAGCGGCACCACGTCACTCTCATGGATTCCTCCCACAGCGACATGAGCTATATTTATTTCCTCCCGGCGCATTCTGAGGTCAAGGTCGCGAATTCCCTCAATTCCTAAAATGGGAGCGAGGTTGCGTTTGGTGCGGGTGGCTGCGTAGGGTCCCATCCCGATGTAGTCCACGTCAAGGCCGCGGACCGCTGCGATGTCTTCGAACGTGTTGGCAGTGACTCCTATAATGGCCGCCGGCCCAAGGATCATCCTTGCTTTCGACGGAAGCATGTCGGTCTTTCCGAGGTGGACTCCCCCCACATCAAGAGTCTTGGCGAGCTCAACCCTGTCGTTGAGTATGAGAAACGTCTGGGTCTCGATGCAAAGAGGTTTTATTTCCGAAACCACGGCTGAGATTTCCTCGTCGGAGGCATCCTTCATACGAATCTGCACCCAGCGGCATCCTCCGGCTATGACACCGCGAATCTGTTCGGCAACAGAAACTTTAGTGTCGGTGTTTGTAATATATTGTAACATATCTATTTAGTCAAAATAAACGGATTATTGATTTCCCCATACGGCCCCGAGCAGAGCCGCTCCCGCAAAGCCGGCCTCCTTAAGTTCCGAAAAGCGGTCGGGAGTGACACCTCCCAATGCTATCACCTTGCCCGGAGGCAGTTTCCCTTTTATTGTCCCGATGTCGAATGCCGATTTATATCCGGACTTGGATATTGAGTCGTAAACAGGGGAGAGTGTCACATATTCATATCTGTCCAGGTCATGCAAATCCGAAAGGGAATGGCAGGATCTGGTGAGCGACCTGGCATTGTATGGAGCATCGGGACATCGCGAGTTAAGATGCGCTCCTGCCAGAGAGAATTCATCAAGCAGAGCGAAGTGGCCGTGAAGTCTTAGCCGGGATCTCAGAGGTTGCGGAATGTTTTCAATCAGATTCCTGACATCCCTGATACTGCTGTATGGCTTTCGTATATGCACGAAATCGGTCTTTCCTGATGAGAGAAGTTCCGATATCCGGGATGCCTCGTCGCTGACTTCATCCGGAGATGTTATTACTATGGTGATGAAATTCCGGGTCATGGTTATCCCCCGAATGCGGCTGAAATCACAACTACCCGGTCTCCGTCGGAGAGCCTGGTTGATTCTCTGTCCGATTTGCGTACAATCCGGTCGTTTATTGTAATTGCGGTCCCTCCCGTCGGGATGTTTCTCCATGCGATAAGTTCCGCTACCGTCATTTCGTCGGATGGGAGTTCTATATGCTGATTGTTGATGAATATCTTCATTGGTATACTTTCTGGTCGTCAATATTCATAACAAAGTTAGTGATAAAACCTCACATAACCAAACAAAAAAACTCAATCTTCGCATTGCGGCCCGAAACATCTGCAATTAGGGCTTGCCGCACCGCATTCATTCCTGGGTGCGTTCCGATCATTTGCTTACGGAAGTGATTTCCTGGCCTGAGAGGCGGTATGTGGCCTGGCGCAGATATTGGCCAAGAGCCTCATAATCACGTCCGAATTCGGCAATTTTCTCCACGCCGACGGGTTCGCCTATGGTCACGCGCATTGGCTTGCAGCGTTTCTTAAAAAGTTCACGTGGCAGCCACGCTGTGCGGAGGATAAACGAGAGATGGCCGAGAAAATTAAAGAGTCTGGAATTTGTTCCATGGAAATAAACAGGTATCACAGGCACTTTGGATTTGCCGATGATCTGCAGAATGGCCGGTTGCCACTGCCGGTCGACTATTATGCCCTCGGAATCGGTCTTGCCTATAGCTCCTGCCGGAAAAAAACCTACTGGTTTGCCGCTTTTCAGCATGGAGATTGCCTCACGTATGCCGGACACGGACACACGTCGCTTATCCTCATCGGGCGAGGCTGCCTGGTCGACGGCAATGAAGTTGGGCCGCATGGCAGAAAGCTTGTTGAGAATCATATTGACCATCACCTTGAATTCAGGTCTTGACCTGGTGAGGATGTAAATCAACGCAATGCCGTCGATCGACCCGAAAGGGTGATTGCTGACTGTGATGAAAGCCCCCTCTTTGAACCGGTCGAGCACTTCGGCATTGTCCACCTGAAGCGGTATTTTGAATTCATCCTCCATCAGATGCTTCACAAATTCCGGTCCCGGAGTCTTGCTCCAGCTTGAGTGTACCCTGTTTACTTCATCTATCTGAAGCAGATGCATCAGCTTCTTGACGAGCCAAGGTACCTTTTTTGACCAAGGCGCGACTTTCGCTATATCACCGGGTGTAATCACTTCGGGACGCACTTCAATTCCGGGATATTCGTCGAAAAGATAGATTTCTTCCCCGTTGTTGTTTTTGGATATTTTCATCCTTTGATTTTCTTGAATATAGTCCATCGCCGGGTTATGAGGGAATGAGACTTACTGTTTACCGGAAGGTGCCTTGATGCCGATTCTGTCAAGCACTTTCAATATGTATTTATCCAGCGGAGTGGTCTTGAACACGAAATTGCGTTGCAGCAGGAAGTTCCAGGCCAGCGACACAACCAGCGCCACCAGAAGGCGGGCGGATAGGAATATCGCGTCTTTGCCGAGTCCGATTGTATTTTCTATCCAATTCCAGTCGCTTATGAGATAATAGGTGATCTGTGTGCCGAAACTGTTGAGCAGAAAAGAGCCGAGCCAGACGAAAAGAAACTTGGTCACTACCGCGCGCCATTCCACTCCGGTGGCGTGGAATGTGAATCGGTAATTTATCACGCAGTTCAGCACCCCGCCGACAAACGCTCCGATTGCAGTGGAAAGCCAGGGGGTGAGGTGGCAGAATGCGAAGAGAACGAAAGCAAGGATAGTGTCGATCCATCCGCACAGTTGCGCCGACGCTCCGCTTCGCAGAAGCGTGAATATAAATCCGTCGTTATGAAGGAACTGGTCTTTTACAGTCTTTAAATTCATGTTCCGTTGCGGATTGCGCTGCGCTGCGGGTTATGATGCACTGTTATCATTGGAATTTTTTCGGAGGATCCTGCTTGGCGAGTTTCCGCAGGTCCACTGCAAGCGAGCATACATAGATAGAGAAGAGAATAAAGGCCACGATTGCTCCGATGCAGTCATAGACGGTCCACTGCTGGTTGAATATATTCATACTGACATCGGGCCACGGGTTGTAGATGTACAGTATGTAGACGGCAATCAGTATGAGCCTGACTTCCGTCGGACCGAGGCTTGCGTATGTGAGCTTGAATTCATCCAACACGATGGTAGAAAGATATGTGTAGATCGACATTACAAGATAGCCAGCCAGGATGAATAGCGCGATATTCATGTCCATCATGGGGCTGAGTCCGATGCCGACGCAGAAAAGACAAGTTGTGATCGCATCGAGCGAATGATCGATGAAGAATCCGTATTTGGGGCGTTGCGTGTTGCGCACGCGGGCCAGAGTACCATCCAGACTGTCGCCGTACCAATTGAGTACAAGGCAGAAAGAAGCTGCCCAAAGATAATTCACATTGTAATTCGCCAGCCAGCAGAACACCGCATAAAAAACCGCTGCCGCTACTCCGAAATATGTAAGGATGTCCGATGTCATCCAGCGGGGCTGTATCTTTGCCAGTTTTACAAGGACTTTTTTCTCAGCAGCATTGAGCAGCGAAGTCTGAAGTCTTACCGATTTTTCTTTTCCCATTACTTATAATTTGGTTATCAGTAAATTCTATCTCCCGCCTCGGGTCATGGCGGCTTTAATGACGGTATTTGGCATTGCAAATACATTGCAAAGATAGCCTATTATTTGGAATCAATCAAATATTCTTCTTCTTTTCTTTCCTATGTCGCGCCCTTACAATATCCCTGTAGAACCATAATAGGCTTATCAGGAATCTGACGCATGAGATTACAGATTGGAATTGTAGTACCGGGGATCACCTGTCACTTCTTCTCCTGCAAATGGAGGCAGACTGTAATTGTTGTGTGATTCGGCAAGCTCTATCTCGGCTATGACGAGTCCCTCAAGGTCTCCGTGGAATTCGTCCACTTCCCAATCGTATCCTTCGTAGGAAACGAGGTATCTCGTTTTGTCTATGATTTTTCCCTCACAGATTTCCAGCATTTTCTCGGCATCTTCGATCGGAATCATGTATTCGAACTCTATGCGGGTGTCGCCGTGGTTGGGGCCTTTCACAGTGATGTATCCGTGCTCTCCTTTTATGCGTATGCGGACCACCCGCTCTTTGTCGCGCGAGAGATATCCCTGACGGACACGTGCGCTGTAATGTGCCATTAGTTTGAAGCTGTTGTCTTTGCAGAGATATTTGTGTTCTATTTCAAATGCCATTTTTCTTGTCTTGTATCCGTTTTATTAATTGTCGCCGGAAGCGGACCCTCCTGTCGAAGATGAGGACCTGGTGTAACGGATAATATTGATGTCGCCCCCCCTTTTATATTTCTTGTCGTCTGCTCCGGTGGCTTCTATCACATAATAATAAACACCGGGATCAACTTTTTTTCCACGATATGTGCCGTCCCATCCGGAATTGGGGTCCGTGAAGTAATAAATCTCGTTGCCGTACCGGTCGAATATCCAGCATTTGAAATCGAGCAGCGAGCGGTAACCGACTTTCCAGATGTCGTTCACGCCATCGTCATTGGGAGAGAATGCGTTGGGAATGCGCAGTTCGGAACTGCCGATAGCGACGGTGTATGTTTCGCCGAATGCCTGGCAGCTTCCATCGGCATTGCTTCCGACAAACCGGGCGTAGAAAGTACCCTCTTCCTCGAAGGAATGCTCCACATCCTTATCGTTGAAACGGTAAAGTATATATTCAAAATTTTCGTCCTGTGCGATCTGCCATTCGTTGTGAATCACGGCATCGGTTACGAAGGCTCTGAAGGCAATGACCGCAGGTGCGCTTCCTCCCAACCCCTGCGTATCTCCGTTGATTATGTTGGATGGATTCTTTTCCGGTTCTTTGTCACCATTATCTCCTTCATTCTCGATATCCTCGTTCCCCCCTCCATCATTCTTCTTTTTGGAAGAGCTGCTGCCTCCCGCAATGCCGAAGTCCGGAAGATTGGTCTGTTCAGCCTCCGTATGCACGGCTACGGCGCCGGCTATCATTTCCGGCGACTCCACGTTGACCGGTATTCCCCATTGCTTGAGGAAGCGGTCGCCGGAGAGATGGAACCGGCTGTTGCAATATAGTGGCGGAGTCACCATGACAGTGGGTGCAATATGGGAGAGACGCTTTTCAACTTCGATCTCGACAAACGCTTTCCGGTCATCATTCCATTCAAGGGTCGTGTATGTTACGCTGATGTCACGGCTCAGCTCTTCGGGGCGCCCGTCAATCGTATAGTAAAGGATAGCTTCTCCTTTCCCCTCCACATTCAGCGAGGTGTTGTCGCAATCCTGCCTGTCGGGTGGAGTGAGGGCGGATACTTCGAGACGGTGCGGGAGATAATTCACAAGCCATACATATCGCGTTTTATCTCCGGCCTTGATGATATATCCCATGTCGCCCTGAGGGTTGTCCACAATTGCAGCAGAACCGTCATAGCGTACTGTCACCGGCTCGGCGAATCCTCCACCCAGATTGCTGTAACGCTCGACGGAAAACTTTGTGTAGCCGCCATCGGAAATAATCATCTCTGTCAGAGCGGAAGAATTGTAGGCTACCAACACCTCGTCTATGCCGGTGGATTTCTCAGGCGTGACGCGTATTATCTCCCGGTCCTGACCGCGAAATGACACATCAATGCTGTTCCGGGCACTTGCTGATGCCGGCAGTGCCAGCATAATAGAAAAAGCCAATGTCGGTTTAAGTATGCGGGACAAAAGTAATCTAAACATTTATATTGAGTTGAATATAATCGGGTCAAGACTCATGGCCTGCGGGATATGTAAACGCAGGTGCGGCGTCTTTCCGGTATGCTTGTTTCAACTATAAAACGATTCAGTCTGTCTCTTATTATCAATTGGAAGTTAATGGATCGTGACGTCAATTTGCATAGAAGTCGAGCGGGAAACTGCCGGGTCGTGCCTCTCTGAGCCGGATGCGGCATGAGCCTATCAGTTTTTTCATCTGTTCCATATTTATGAGTGAGCGGTTGGAGGCAGAGAAGAAAACCACGATGTCGAGTTTGACATATCCGGGGGAGTGATAACAATTCTGTTCTGCAACAAAACATCCGGTGAGCCTGCAGTTTTCCATCACCTTTATCACTGAGGCCGCTTCAGTGAGGACAAGCGATCCGATTTTGAATTCATCGGAATATACATCCACTACTTCCACACCATTCTCCATGTGTGCCGAAAGCCGAAGCTCGTCACCGGGCAGAAGTGCGTGAAGCCTCGCTTCCGACCTGCTGTCGGACGGCCCGCATGTCAGGGTGACCGTGATGCTGTCTTCCGTATTATGTTCTGTAAGTATGCGGTTTACACGTCTTGCCATGTCCATAAATGCCTCACGTCCTATTATATCGATGGTGCGTCTGTCACTTTCCGACAGCAGATAGTCGTACTGCATGTCAGGAGTCGCATTGTCACGTATTTGTCCGGCAGACTCCGATGCCTTTCTTTTTCTTTCCTTCTGTATTCTGACGGCCGCCGCTATGGCGACAAGTATCAGCAGACTTGTGGACATGATGAATTCAGTCATAATTATCTTATTCTTGAGATTAGGGACGGCAAGTTTGCACGACCTTATATCCATATAACTTATTTTACATAATAAAAGATTATGAGGCGTCTCTTTTGTATTGGAACCGGCTGTTTTCGGGGTATAAGAAACAAATGTATGATGTAGGCAATAAGCGTTTGATATTGCAGTTAAATATTATGTTTCATAATAATACATTGGATATGAACGAAACACAGAAAGGATATCATTATAATCTCGATCTGCCCCAGGATATCACTTCGATAATAGAGCAGGATTTCTGGATGCTGGAAAATATAGGGCCAGCCATGCTCAGTGCTCTCAGCGAACCCGTGAAATTCGCTTCGAGTTCCTGGATAATAATCACTTCGGGACATGCGAAGGTGGATATCAATCTAATATCTTACGAAGTCAAGGCTCCCATGCTGATCGCTATCAGGAGCACACAGATAATGCAGCCGTCGTTCATCAGCGAGGATTTTAACGCTTCGGTTGTGGTGATGTCGAAACGCTTCAGGGAAAACCTGTTTCTCCTGACTAATTCCTCATCGCTCTATCAGCTGCAGTCCCGCCATTCGGTTGTGCCAATTCCTCCGGAGCTGCTTCCTTCGTTTATCGAACAGTTCAAGACATTCCGCGAAATAGTTCAGGACTCATCAAATCCCCATGCTTCCAAGGCTCTTGTTTTTTCAATGGCAGCGTTTTTCTACCGGATTCTCTATAAGTGTTACGAATCATTCAAGGATGAAGTATCAATGACACAGGGGAGGATTTCCGATAAGTTCCTTAATCTCGTACAGCAATATTTCCGTCAGCATAGGTTTCTTGAATTTTATGCCAATGAGCTTGAGATCACACCAAAGCACCTGTCCCGCACAGTCAAGGCACAGACTGGGTTTACCGCTGTCGAGTGGATAGAGAGGTTTGTGATTCTCGAATCCAAGGTTTTGCTCAAGTCTTCCAATCTGAATATACAGCAGATTGCCGACGAGTTGAACTTCCCATCGCAGTCATTCTTCGGAAAATACTTCAAGAAAGTGACCGGGATGACACCCAAAGAATTCAGAAATTCATAGCCATCACTAACCGAAAAACAGATCGTTATTGGATTGAAATATAATAAAATAAGTCGGGATTAAAAAATATTAGCAAATTTTTGGAACAATGACATGCTTTGTATTGTTTTAATAATGTCAAACATCAGAGAGTTGATCGGAAGACTTTTTCAGATTCCACTAAAAATTGTTCCGGTCAGGTTTCGTAAAAAACAACAAAGTAATGAAGTCCAAACAATCATTCACGGATAGAATTCTTGGTTTACAAGGCAATCTTCTTAGTTTCGCATACCAGCTCACCACAAACCGGGAGCAGGCACAGGATCTTCTTCAGGATACAACCCTGAAGGCTCTTGATAATGAAGACAAATATGTCGACAATGTCAATTTCAAGGGATGGATCTTCACCATAATGCGCAACATCTTCATCAATAATTATCGGCAGACTGTGCGCAAGGCCACTGTAATCGATCAGACGGAAGATCTCTATCATTTGAATGTGTGTCAGGATTCAGGTTTGACCACCCCCGAGGGTTCCTACGCTGTCAAAGAGATATCGAAAGCCCTCAATGCATTCTCCGATGATTATCGCATTCCGTTCAACATGTTTGTTGCCGGGTATAAATACAATGAGATAGCCGAGAAAATGAATCTTCCGCTTGGTACTGTAAAAAGCCGCATATTTTTCGCTCGCAAACGTCTTCGCGAAGAACTTAAGGATTACAGATAAGAAGATTTAAGATTACATATAAATAAACAGAAAATGTTTGACACTCTATAAAGTGCCGCAGGGAAACATAAGTGACCCTGCGGCACTGATTTTTCCAATTGGCATTACATGCTTGGTCCGCCGGGTGTGGGGTGTCAGAAATTGAAATTAAGTGAGAACCTGAGGCCGCTGCGGTCTATTCCGGGACGACCGAGATAGGAGAGACGCCAAACATAATCTATTCTGAGCAAAGTGAAGATGTTGTCTATGCCCACACCGATCTCCATATATGGCATGGACCCCATTGGTTGTGTTCTGGCTTCCTCCGGGAAGCGGAAAAGATTCCCGTTATACTCGGGATTGTTTTTTCGTGAAAGATGCCCCGCGAATCCTTTGAAAGTAAATATTTCCCTGAGACGGGCCTTCTTGACAAAAGGTATGCGATTAAGTATTAGTCCGTTGAGATGCCAAGTCAGATCCCACGATGCATATTGGTCCATGGCGAATTCCATAGGATTCAGGCATGAGAACGTTTCCGGCTGCATGGTATAGGCAAGATTTGCGTTCTGCCAGAACAACAGCGGAAATTGCACCTGACTCCATATTTTTCCCGCACGGATAAGAATGTCTGTGTGTCCGAACATGGAAAGCCAGAATCTTTTCTGGACGCATAATTCCGTTGCCAGATATGTGAAATCGGACCCGAGAAATCCTTTTGGTGCGAAATCCTGTGTGAGCAGCAGTACCCAGGGGTCGCGGTTCACGCTTTTACGCAGACTGTTGGTCTGGATGAACTTCTCGCCGGGTGCGAACCTGATTTCGGCCCTCATGGGTGTAAGCATATAGGAGTTGTAACCGGTGCCGTTGCCATCGATGAACTTAACCCATCGGGAGGCCTCCTGAATATCGTTGCGGAGAGAAAAGTGAACAGAGAGTGAGTTGAGCCACTCCTTGTTGTACTCTATCTGAGCGAGGCGCCGGTAGGTGACAAGGTCGCTTTCACGCCGCTTGATTGAGCGAAGCAGATTGGATGCGTGATTGGTCATGTAATGCTGGCCGAGTTTGTCGACGTCGCAGGTATATGAAAGTCTTATGCCGTTCATGGGAAACTCCCTCGAATGGTATTTTTTCTTCTCGAAGGAATATTCCAGTTCGCCTCTGTATTTCCAGCGTTTGTCCCTTAGTCCGTATGCCACATATCCCCGGGCGAAAAACCTGTCTGAAAAATTGGCGGTTGTCATGCCTCCCAACAACAGACGCCATCCCTCCGCTCCGTTGTAGCTCACGAATGTATCGATAGGTCCGATGTCGAATTTACTCTTTTTGCCCGTGTTGACATACCCCTTGACCACCAGCATTATGATTTTTTCGGTCCAGTAGATGAATCTGTTCTGTCTGAAAGGAGAGTCCGACAGGCTCATTTGAGTTTCGGCATGGGAGAGTGAAACCATTCTCTCGGCATTCCAGAAGTCATTGTCATATTCGTCGGCCTCGTCGATTGTGAATTCGGAGCCGACACGGTCATAATAGTCATCGTAATCCTTCCGCTTGTCGTAGCTGAAATTTGAATATCGTGTCTTGCGGGAGGCGTAGAATTCGGGAGTGCCCGGGAGAATATGGAGTTCGGCCACCATGTCGTCGACAGTCTTGTGGGCTTTTCCCAAGGAGTCGAGTCTGAAGTTCTGACTGATCATGATGGTCTTGATGTAATTGAGATTGGTGGACTTGGGCATGCGGAGCACCGCGCGCTTCACATATCGCATGGTGTCTGTAGTGACCGGCACGTAAAGTTTGCCGTTGAACCCTTGTGATTCAGCATTGTGAGGAACGAATGACAGCTCCACACATTGCTCAGCTCCGACAGGCACCGTGTCGGTAATCTCAAACTTATAGTAATCCGCCGAAACAGGAGAGAGTGGGCTCACGAAACGCGTCCGCATCAGCGGGATGTCATTGTCATAGACATTAACCTCCCTGAGTGCGTCCTCAAGAACGACACGGGTATAGTCGGAGTCGAAACTTTTGTCTATGCCGTTGCTTTTGCGGGCACGTATTATCTCTTTTACTTTTCCGTCGGTAAAGATGCGGGTGGAGAGTTTCTCTTTCAGTGAGAAATCGAGTATCCGCTTCCCGGTCCAGTCTGCCGTGTCTACAAGTTGAGCAATAAACGCAGTCTTGCTTCTTTTGCCGTCGATGGGGCTTTGAGTATTGAAATGACCTTTGTAGTCGTTCAGGCCAAGAAGCATTTTTTCGTAACGGTCGTAACTGTAAAGTGATTCCTTTGTGGGATTGTGCAGGTCTTTGGTGGCCCTCAGTTGCCTCATGAGGTCCACCGCCGGATTGTTCTTCTTGGAGTATTTCTGTTTCTTCGGTTTTACTACGAACTCTGTAAGGTCGTAGCTTGCAGGAGAAAGCATGAAGCGAAGAGTATCGGCCACATTGTCACCGGTTACGATGCTTTTATCCTCGTAACCGAGAGAGGTTGCCCTTAAGGAAGTCCCTTTGGGAACAGATATCCTGAACAGACCGTTTTTATCGGTCACCGCTCCTTTTTTTAGTCCCGGGGCATAGATGTTGATGTGTGAAAGAGGTTCTCCGGATATGGAATCGGCAACAATGCCTGTATATGTGCGGGTTCTGGTCCTTTGCGCATGCGCGTCGGCCATTCCGGCAAGCATGAAGATGGCCGTGATGACAAGAGAAAGACAGGAGTAAAGCCCTGTTACGCAAATCCGTGAATGCCTGTACATAATATAAATAACAGCGATTCAGACGAATTATTGCGCCGGAACATACCGTCATTCCATCTTGTTCTCAAGCAGTTCGGGCGTCAGGACAGTATGTTTGACAGACAATCGCAGTTTGTTCAGCTGCGCGGGTTTCAATGGAAGAGCGATAGAGCTGTCGGGGCGTTTTATGTTCTTGGGTTTATTCATTTTTCTTCCGGTTCGGATTTTATCATGGAAATTGATTTGTTGAGCGCGAGCATCACCGTGATGTATGTCAGGCCCAATACGAAGAATTCTATCCTGAGAGGAAGAATTTCCCGATACCAGCCTCCGCCGAGATAGCATGCAAACAAGAGCCAAAGCAGACATTGCACACTGACGCAGAGAGTACACCAGGCTTTCGCACGGAATTTCTGATACCAGATGCTCCAGAGTGTAAACGGGAGGCATATCGCGTTGCAGAGAGCGAGACAGGGGGTAAACCTGGGAAAGACAAGCAACGTGAGAAGGCTGACAGAGAAATAAGTGAATCCCACCTCGCTCCAGCTGAACATTCCGAACAACTTTGAGGCTCCGGTCTTGAGAACGCTGTCGCATCCTCCTTCCTGAAGCACTTTGCACACTCTGTCGGCGGCACGATTCCGGATATTCAGTGTCTTCTGCACGAGCATGAAGGAGAATAACAGCCCCGCCATGTCAAGAACCGTAATTAGAGTCTGCGACCAGTTGGCGTATATCCTGTTGCTGATGAACAGGTATAGGAACAGCATGGCCGCCCCGGCGATGAGTCCGTAATCACGCAATTTCCTTACTGTCCCGGTGAGCCGGTGGGAAGTATAATCCGGTTCGCGGGAATCGGCAGTAGGAAATGCAAGAAAGACTTCACCGGTGGACGCTTTCTCAAATTCGGTAAATGGAATGGTTTCGCCGACTCCCTGCGTAAGATATTTGACTTCCGAATCGTTTATTTCCGTTACAATCACGAGTCCGGGTCTCATGGCGGCAATAAATGGCGTCGGCAAGGAGGAGAGCCTGGACTTGTCGGGTAATGAATAACCCTCGCCAGGCACTCCGTATTCCCTGAGGAGCTGCTGCATTCCGAACAGCGACTTGAATGGCATCGAGTCGAATCTCTCAGTCGAATAGTCAGGAGTATGCGGCACCTGGAGTTCTTTGAGAAAGTCTATTAATATGTTGTGTACTTTCATATCCGGAGGATTGTCGTGGAATGTGGCCTTGATTATATCGGAAGTCCTGCATGCTGATTGCACGCACACGCTTTATTACAGATAATTCTCGATTTTACTGTAAAGCACGTCGCCTTCCATTTCTCCGCTTTGTTTCCAGACTTCCACACCATTCTTGTAGATGATGAATGTAGGGATGGATTCTACTCCTGTAGCGTCGGCAAGAGACTGATTCTCGTCTATGTCGAATTGGTGAACGGCAGCTCTGTCACCGAGAAGCTGCTTGATCTGGTCTACCACCGGCATCATCTTCTGGCAATGGGGACACCAGCTTGCGTAAAATTCAACTACAACAACGGGATTGCTGTTTATAAGCTCTTTGTAATCCATAGTATAATTATTTTAAACAGTTAATTGACATCGGGAAACTAATGATATTCTATCGTTTCCCTCATTAATAACGCGCCGGATCATCAATGTGTTCAGTTGCTTCGCAATTGCTTTTATATCCGGAAATATCAGAAATTATTAAAAAATATGGATTATTATTTGTAAAAATTGGAGGGATTTTGTAATTTAGGGCGTTGAATCAATATAAGTCTTAAATCTATGCCTACAATATCAAGGCGCGGTGCCGTTATGCCGGCATCGCCTATCAGAAAGTTGGCTCCTCTTGCTGCCGCAGCTCATGCCAGGGGAGTCAAGATACTGTCGCTCAACATCGGGCAGCCGGACCTGCCCACGCCTCGCGAGGCTTTTGAAGTACTCAAGCATATCGACCGGACAGTGCTCGAGTATTCCCCCAGTGACGGATACGACCGCATGCGCAGCAAGATGACGGAGTATTACGGCAGGAACGGAATCGAAGTCTCCCCGGAGGAAATAATCATAACGAGCGGCGGATCCGAGGCAGTGCTCTTCTCTTTCCTCGCCGCTCTCGATCCGGGCGATGAGGTGATTCTCCCGGAACCGGCTTACGCCAATTATGTGTCCTTCTCCAAAACTGCCGGGGCGCGGATCATCGGCCTTCCCTGTTCGATTGAAGAGGGATTCAGGCTGCCTCCCATCGAAGAGTTTGAAAAACGGATCACTCCTTCCACCAAAGCTATTCTCATCTGTAATCCCAATAATCCCACCGGTTCCGTCTATACCAATGAGGAGCTCGATAAAATCAGGGATGTGGTGAAGAAGCATGATCTCTACCTCTTCTCCGATGAAGTTTACAGAGAGTTCTGCTATACCGGAAAGCCGATAAAGTCGGCTCTCCAGCTGGAGGGAATCGAAGACAAGGTTGTGGTGATTGATTCCGTTTCGAAGCGCTACAACGAGTGCGGAATCCGTATCGGCGCGCTTGTGACACGCAATAAGTTGCTACACGACACTGTGATGAAGTTCTGTCAGGCTCGCCTCAGTCCTCCTTTGCTTGGTCAGATAGTGGCCGAGGCTTCCATCGACATTCCAAACAGCTACATGGAGCAGGCCTTCGGAGAATACCGCAGACGGAGAGACTTCCTGCTGGATGGTATCAATTCGATTCCGGGAGTCTTTTCTCCTGTTCCCATGGGCGCATTCTACACGGTGGCGCGTCTTCCGGTGGAGGATGCCGAGGAATTCTGCAAATGGTGTCTCACCGAATTCAGCTACAAGGGCGCGACTGTCTTCATGGCTCCCGCAGCCGGGTTCTACACTACCCCCGGATACGGAAAGAATGAGGTTCGCATCGCCTACGTACTGAAACAGGAAGATCTGGAACTTGCAGTCGAGGTACTGGCCGCGGCGCTCGACGCTTATCCCGGCACGTTGCCGAGATGAAAAGAATTGGCATACTGAGCGACACCCACGGCTACTGGGATGACAGGTATGCTCAGTATTTCGCCGAATGCGACGAGATATGGCATGCCGGAGACATAGGTGACATAGCCATCACGGAACGGCTTGAGGATATATGTACCGTCAGAGCCGTCCGCGGTAATGTGGATCATGGGGCTGTGGCGCGCAAGTTTCCTGAAATTCTCGAATTCGGCTGCGAGGGGGTCAAGGTTCTTATGACTCATGTCGGCGGTTATCCGGGACGGTGGTCGCCAGGTATGAAAAAACTGCTGAAGGAGAGGAATGTAGACCTGATGGTGGATGGTCACTCCCATATCCTAAAGGTCATCTACGACAAAGAACTCGGTCTTCTGCATGTCAATCCGGGAGCCGCCGGGCAGCAGGGGCTGGCACAGGCAGCGCACCTTGATCCGTCTGACAATAGACGGCAGCGATATCCGCGACTGCGAAATCATAGAACTCTCGAAATAATATAACCGCGAAATAATAACTGCATGTTGTAATAAGGAGCGGCCGTAATCCACATCGGGATTGCGGCCGCAAATTACTTATTTCAAATTTGTTTATTAAGACGGATTATTTATCGGTCTTGAGGTATTTGTCGAGGAAGCGGAAGAAGCAGCGCTGCCAGAGAATTGCGTTCTGGGGTTTGATCACCCAGTGGTTCTCGTCAGGGAATACCACCATCTCGGCTTCGAGTCCATGCATTTTCGCGGCGTTGAACGCCATCATACCCTGGGAGGCAAGAATACGGTAGTCGAGTTCTCCCACAGTGATGAGCATCGGAGCCGTCCAGTTGTTGACGTAGCGGTGGGGAGAATTTGCGTATGTGCGCTGGGCAACGGCATTCTCCTTGTCCCAGTAGGGGCCGCCGAGATCGAAGTCGGCAAACCACATCTCTTCAGTCTCGAGGTACTGGGCCTCGACATTGAAGATACCGGCATGAGCCACCAGTGCGGCGTAACGCCCGTCATTATGTCCGGCAAGCCAGTATACGGAGAATCCACCGTAGCTTGCACCTATTGCGCCGACATGGTCTGCGTCGACGTAGGGCTGTCCTTTGATATAATCGGTTGCCGCATAGTAGTCCTGCATGTTCTGGCCGCCGTAGTCACCTGAGATCTGACGGTTCCACTCCGCGCCGAAGCCGGGAACTCCATGACGGTTGGGAGCTATGACTATATAACCGTTGGCGGCCATGATCATGAAGTTCCAGCGGTTGCTCCAGAACTGGCTTACCGCCTGCTGCGGACCTCCCTGGCAGTAGAGCAGGGCGGGATATTTCTTGGCTGGATCAAAATCGGGGGGGAGTATTTCCCAGCATGTCATCATCTTGCCGTCGGTTGTCGGCACTTTGACTTTGCGGACCTCGCCGAGTTTTAGCTGTGCGAGAAGTTCGTCGTTGACGGTGGAGAGTTTTTTCACCTCATTCTTCTTGACAGAGACGATTTCCTTGGGGGAACGCATCGAATTCCTGAGCGCGATGACCTCTGTGTCGCTCACCGGATGGATACCGCTGAAGTCTGCCTGTTCGTTGACGATGGTGTCGATTGCGCATGTCGCCACATCGATGCTGAACACCGGTTCTGTTCCCTCGTAGTAGCCGGCGAAGAAAATCTTCTTGCCTCCAGGAGCCCACGCTATATTCTCGGGCCAATAGTCCCAGTTTTCAGTCAGGTCGCGCATCTGTCTCGAAGTCATGTCCATCACCATGAGCCGCTTCTTGTCGCTCTCAAATTTTGCGGTAGGCATCGACAGCCATGCGAGAGTGCGTCCGTCGGGAGAGAATACGGGATCGGTGTCGTATCCGGGCATGCCTTCGGTGAGCAGGGTAGTGTTTCCGTCCTCCATATTGTAGAGGAATAGGTTGGAGTCGGTGGAGAACACATACTCCATTCCTTTAAGTTTGCGGGAAACATAGACGAGACTTTTCGAATCGGGGCTCCATGCGAACGCATCGGCTCCTCCGAAGGGACGCATGGGACATTCGAATGGTTCTCCCTCCATAATATCCCTGGCATTCTCCACGCTCTCGCCGAAATCGGCTACGAAGGGGTGCGGAATCTTTGTAACCCATTCGTCCCAATGCTTGTAACCGAGGTCGTCAATAACGCGGCCTGTGGTTTTTGGCAGTCCCTCGAAGAGAGTCGAGTCCTTGTCAAACGCATCGATCGGAGAGCCGTATACGACTTTTTTGCCATCTGGAGATACCTCGAAGCACTCAATGCCGTTCTTCACATCGGAGAGTCGTTTCTCTCCGCTACCGTCGGCATTGATGCGGAAAATCTGAGTGGCGTCAGTCTCTTTGTCATGGCGAAGGAACACGATTTTCTCGCCGTTCTCGATCCAGCGGATATTGGATTCGGAACCGGCGGTTTTTGTCAGCCGTTTGGTGTCGGAGCCGTCGGCATTCATTACATAAACCTCGGCATTCCCCCGGTTTTCTTCTATATCCGAATAGGTAAGGGTGAAAATAATCTTTTTGCCATCGGGAGAGGGAACAGCTTCGGAAATTCTTCCGAAGGCTTCCAGAACTTCCGGAGTGAGACGGCCGTCGACTACCTTGATGTCCGGCTTCTCGATGATTTTCTCTTTGTCGCTGCCGGTGGAGTTGCATCCGGCCAGAGCTGCGACGGGCAGCATCATTGCGCACATTCTGAAAAAAGTTTTGTTCATTACTTCTTAAGTTTTCGATATTTTTTTGTATCTGGTTTAGGTTCTGTCTCAGGCCGTTCTCTTCTGTTGCGTCTGCCGCGGTTGGCCCCGGCTGATTCCTGCGCTCTTCTGCCGTACGTATGCGGACTTCCGGCACTCCCGGGATAGAGTGCCTTGATCAGATCGGGACGGTTCATCCGGCGCAGTTCGCTTACGATCGACTGTCGGTTTTCCGGCTTGTACCAGAAGAAGAAACTTCTCTGTGCGAGTTTTTCTTTCTCAGTTTTAGCTGTATATACTTTCTCTCCGGTGTACGGATGATAGCCTGTATAGTATATTTCCGTTGCGACGGTCATGGGAGTGGGAGTGAAATCCTGCACTTGCTCAAGATGGAAGTCCAGTTCTTTGGTTATGGCGGCAAGCTCAGCCATATCCTCTTCCCGGCATGCTGGATGCGACGATATGAAGTAGGGGATAAGTTGCTGCCTCAAGCCCTTTTCGGCGTTGACCTTGTCGAAAATTCTCTTGAATTTACGGAATTGCTCGAACTCCGGTTTTCTCATGCATTGCAGCACTGCGTCGGAAGTGTGTTCCGGAGCGACTTTCAGCCGGCCGCTCACATGGTCGGCGATCAATGTCCGCAGATATTCCCGGTTGGCTGCATTCACGTTTTCGTCTTTGCTGCGTGCTATCGCGAGGTCATAGCGCACTCCGCTCCCGATAAACGATTTTTTGACACCCGGCATTCTGTCCACTTCCCGGTAAATGTCGAGCAGTGGCCGGTGGTCGTTGTATAGATTCGGGCAGACGGCCGGATGCAGACATGACGGGCGGGAGCATTTCCGGCAGATGTCGCGGTTTCGGCCTCCCATGGCGTACATGTTGGCGGAGGGACCTCCCAAATCCGATATATATCCCTTGAAATCTGGCATTCGGGTCACGCTCTCCACCTCCTTCATGATGGACTCTTTTGAGCGTGACGCTATGAACTTGCCCTGGTGTGCGGAAATAGTGCAGAATGCGCAGCCCCCGAAGCAGCCGCGATGCATGCACACGGAGTGCCTGATCATTTCGTAGGCCGGAATCTGTTTCCCTCTGTAGCGTGGATGAGGCATCCTGGTGTAGGGAAGGTCAAACGAGGCATCGATTTCTCCTGTACTCATAGGCGGCAGCATAGGGTTGATCTTGACCATTTTCCCTCTTGCCTCCTGCCATATCACGGCCCCGGCGTATTTGTTGGACTCCTCTTCCACATGGCGGAAATTGAGTGCCTGAAGTTTTTTGTCGGCGAGGCATTTTTCGTATGAATGGAGCACGATGTCTCCCTCCCCGGGAGATTCCTTGCTGATGAAAAGAGTCTGCGGCATGTCGGTGATGTCGGCGATTTGTTCGCCGGCATCAAGCCTTCTGGCAAGATCCACCACGGTGCGTTCTCCCATTCCGTAGACAATCATGTCGGCCTTGGCATCAAGAATGATCGAAGGCCTTAGCCGGTTCTCCCAATAGTCGTAATGCGCCACGCGTCTCAGTGAGGCCTCGATCCCTCCTGCGATGACCGGCACATCGGGGAACAGCTCTTTAAGAATGCCGGAATAGACTGTCGTGGGGTAGTCCGGGCGCATACCGTGTTTCCCCCCCGGGGTGTAGGCGTCGTCATGGCGTAACCTGCGGTTGGCAGTATAATGGTTCACCATCGAATCCATCGCACCGGCGGAAACTCCGAAAAACAGACGCGGACGGCCGAGTTTTCTGAAGTCGCGAAGGTCATCCCGCCAGTTAGGCTGCGGTACAATGGCGACCTTGAAACCTGCGGCCTGCAGCGTACGGCCTATTACGGCGGCGCCAAACGACGGATGATCCACGTAGGCGTCTCCCGAAAAAATTATCACGTCGGCCTGTTCCCAGCCGAGCCTTTCCATTTCATCCTTTGATGTCGGCAGCCACAGCTGCCGGCTTCCCTTTGATTCCGTCATAAATATCCTGAAGCTTGATCAGTTCGTCGCGTAATTGCGCGGCCACGATGAATTCGGTGCGTCGTGCGGCTGCCACCATGTCGGATTTCACGCGCTCTATGCGGGCGGCAATCTCTTCGGGCGTCATGTATTCCACCACCGGGTCCGCCACAAGTCCAGCCACATGTTCCTCCTCTATGTATGGGCGAGGCTTGGCCGTGACCGGACGCGGACCGGATGCCGCAGAGGTATTTCCGGATGGAGCCGGTTGCTTTTTGAGTCGGCCGCTCTTGCTCGGCGACGCCTCGTAAATTTCGATAAGTTCGTTTTTTGTGTTTTTTACGATTGGAGTGGGTGTTATTCCATGTTCCTTGTTGTAAGCCATCTGCTTGGCCCGGCGCCTGTCGGTCTCTTCGATGGTGCGCTTCATGCTGTCGGTAATCTTGTCGGCATACATGATTACTTTGCCATTGACATTTCTGGCGGCGCGGCCTGCAGTCTGCGTCAGACTCCGGTGATTGCGCAGGAAGCCTTCCTTGTCGGCATCGAGTATGGCCACAAGACTCACCTGCGGCAGGTCGAGTCCTTCGCGCAGGAGATTGACTCCTATGAGCACATCGTAAAGTCCCTGACGGAGATCGTCGAGAATGCGCATTCTTTCGAGAGTGTCGACATCGCTGTGGATGTACGCGCTGTTGGTGCCCCATTTCTGAAAGTGACGGTCGAGTTCCTCGGCCATTCGCTTGGTGAGGGTGGTGACAAGAATCCTCTCGTCGTTCTCTTTCCGGATGCGTATCTCTTCCATCAGGTCATCTATCTGGTTCATCGTGGGCCGGACCTCGATTTCGGGGTCGAGAAGTCCCGTGGGTCTGATCACCTGCTCCACGAACACACCTTCCGTCTGTTCCAGTTCATAGTCGCCGGGAGTGGCGCTGACGTATATCACCTGCGGAGTGAGTCGTTCGAATTCCTCGAATTTGAGCGGTCGGTTGTCGATGGCGGCGGGGAGCCGGAATCCATACTCCACGAGATTCATCTTGCGCGAGAGGTCACCGCCATTCATGCCCCTTACCTGAGGCAGTGTGACATGGCTTTCATCTATGATCGTCAGGAAATCCTTGGGGAAATAGTCGAGCAGACAGAAAGGACGCGCTCCCGGTTCGCGACCGTCGAAGTAGCGGGAATAGTTTTCTATTCCGCTGCAATGCCCTAATTCCTTGATCATCTCCAGATCGTATGTGACACGCTCTTTGAGACGTTCGGCTTCGGGAATACGGCCTTCCCGGCGGAAGAAATCGCACTGCGCGCCGAGATCAAGGGCAATTTTGTCCACTGCCTCGGCCTGTCGCTCCTTGGAGGTCACGAAAATGTTGGCTGGATAGATATTGAATCCCTCGAGATCCGTAAGAGGAGTTCCCGAAGCCGGGTCAATGGTCTGTATTTTTTCTATTTCATCTCCCCAGAAAACGATTCTGAGCTGAATTTCCTCAAACGAGAGCATTATATCGACGGTATCGCCTTTGACTCGAAACTGTCCCGGCCGCAAATCAATCTCGGTTCTTGAATAAAGAGAGTCCACGAGGCGGCGGAGCAACGCGTTGCGGGAGATTCTCATTCCTTTCTCCACGCGCACGACCGTCTGCCGGAAATCCTCTGGATTTCCCATACCGTAGATGCAACTGACACTCGATACCACCACCACATCGCGCCGTCCCGACATGAGGGCTGCGGCGGTGGATAGACGCAGCTTGTCGATCTGCTCGTTGATCATCAGGTCCTTCTCGATGTATTTGTCGGAACCCGGAATATAAGCTTCTGGCTGATAGTAGTCATAATAACTCACAAAGTACTGGACAGAGTTTTCCGGAAAGAAATTTTTCATTTCCGAATACAACTGTGCGGCAAGAGTCTTGTTGTGAGACAGAATCAGGGTAGGACGCTTCACCTGTTGGATCACATTGGCCATGGTGAAGGTTTTGCCGCTGCCGGTCACTCCGAGCAGCGTCTGGTATGGCTGGCCGCCTTTGACTCCGGCCACCAGTTCCGCAATGGCCTCCGGCTGGTCGCCGGTAGGCTCATATTCTGAAGTTAATTTAAAATCCATTATGTGCGCACTCCTTCCGACAAATCGGTATATGCTGATAGACAGAGCCGAAAGAATTACGCAAAAATAAGAAAAATCCCCAAAATATCCAAATAGCCGCAACGTGCTTTGCCGCTATTTTAGATTTATCTATTCCGCTGCCCGAAATTATGGCTTACTAGGTTCAACCGAGCGATAACAATGCGTGCGATGTACATTTATAGGAGGGCGGGAGGCTGCTGACAGTCTGATGAAGGAAATTAGCTATTACGGGATATGTGTCCGTAATATGGAACATGAGATGCATATCGTGGATTAATGAGATAAAAGAAATGTATTGAAAGGACATTAAAATTGTAAAAAATAATAGTAAAATGATGGGTAAGGAATATGAAACAATGCAATTATAAATTAAATTAACATAAATTAACACCATATTATTTTTTTGTAAGGAATAAATCCATATATTTGCAAAAATTAACAGAGAAATTTAGCAGGATCCTTGGTCTACCATATCTCACTAATCGAATCAGCGGTTAAAAAACAATATTAATACTCCACGGAATTAAAAATAATCATGGCATTTTGAATCTTTAATATTTTGAGCTTAAGTACATGACAAAAATTTGAAAACATCGAATTTCGGGGTGTAAGTCGGAC